>Ga0209972_10000085_pt1 | contig 85566 bp, 118 predicted proteins | sample NOAtaG_7_FD_187302 | JGI IMG/M metagenome (GOLD analysis project Ga0209972, IMG submission 187302) | Freshwater lake microbial communities from Lake Erie, under a cyanobacterial bloom - NOAA_Erie_Diel1S_2200h metaG (SPAdes) (version 2) | ecosystem: Environmental > Aquatic > Freshwater > Lake ... | reverse complement strand
AACAAATACCATGCTGTTACCAAACCAAACATTACTAGCAGACATAAAATTACTTGCGCTTATTGCACTTGCAGTCAAATTATTAATTTGATAACTGTTTTCGATTGTCAAATAACTAGCAGTGTTTGCGTTACTTGCCCAGCTTGATGTACCAAAGGTACTTCCAGTAAGTGGTCCTACAAAGAGACTTGCAGAGATAGGTATACTAGAACTAATATCATTAGAATTAATATCTAATTTTAATGTACCGTTTGTTGTAAATCCAATTGTATCATTAGCTACTCTATAAATACCAGTATTGGCGTCTGCATTAAATGCTAATCCGGGGGTGGTTTGATCGCCATCAGCCAACAAGATTTCTGTACCACTGCCCATTGTTAAATTACCAGTATTGATATTTAATCCAGAAACAGTATATGTGTTTGCTGTGTTTAATGCATTTGCAGTGGTTGCAGTTGACGCCCAACTTGAAGTACCAAATACACTTCCACTGACACTACCACTAAACAGTGAAGCGGTAATTACACTAGCACTAATATTACCCGCAACATCAAGTTTGTTTACTGGTGCAGTAGAACTTATACCTACGTTGCCAGTGGATGCAATAGTCATTGCAGTGTTGCCATAGTTAGCATAACTACTACCTGTCATTACAACGTTAGACGCACTAACATTAAAAGACATTCCTATTGGTGCAATAATTTTTAAATCACCCCCAGCACTTGTAGCACCTAATAATATTTGCGCTTCATGTGATGAAGTAAATGGTTGTACACTGGTGTTTGAATACGCAACAAATGAAATACCGGCATTTGTTGCTGCCGCAACTGCATTAGGGTTAGTATTAACAACACGTATTAAATTACGACCATCCACATTGGATGAAAATCTTCCGCTAATTGCTGGTTGATTTGTTAAAGAAGTTAGAGGATTAACAACATCCAATACAGTACCGGGATTGGTTGTGCCTATACCAACATAACCAAAACTACCAGTACTTGTAACATTTATATTACTTGCAGTGAAATTGTTAACTTGATAATTATTAGTAATTGTCAGAAATGATGCAGTTTGTGAACTAACTGCATTACTTGCACTTTGTGCCCAACTTGCAGTACCAAACAAACTTCCACTTACACTTCCGGTAAACAAAGAAGCAGTAATAACGCTGGCACTAATATTACCTGAAACATCCAACGCATTAACTGGTGCTGTTGTGCTGCCAATACGGGTTCTACCAGCGAATATATTTAAATCACCAGTATCAACTTGATAAATACCATAACCGTTTGTGACAATACCTGTGGTTCTTTGTTTTGAAATGTATACACCAACTGCATTTGTAACAGTTATACCACCTAGACCAATTGAAAATGGAGAATTAATTAAATGATGGTACACATTTGTAATACTACCTGTTGAATTGCCAATGATCAAATCGATAGATGTATTTGTTCCCGCAACCCAAGTCGGAACACTGAATGATGCAATATTTGGACTGACTTGGTTTGTACAATTTGTATTAACAAAACTACTATTTGTAGCCAACGCGACAGAGTTTCCAAGCAATAAACCATTACGCAGTGCTCGATAACTACCACTTGCACTACCAGTGCCATTCATTTGTAATTGATTGAAAATACATTGATTTTGTAGATCATTACTACCGGTATATTCTGTTACCGAATATATTGTTTGAATAGTTGAAGTGTTATTGCTTGTGGCCGAACCACTTGTTTGTGGATGTGTGGTAATAATATAAAGAGATGAAGAGCTATTTGATGAAAGTTGAGTATCAGCAATTCCTACTTTATAAAGTCCACTTACACCTCTATCAATACCAATTTGACCACCACTTCCAATTGTCATTCTAGTGGTTCCATTTGTTTCAAATGCTAAATTATTTGCATCATTGGTTCCGAGTGCGGCAGTTGTACCAAAACTATTTCCACCTTGAACAAATGCATTGCTTGTAGAAGCAATACTACTTGCTGTTAAACTATTTGTTGCCCAACTTGCAGTACCAAAAGTACTACCAGTATGTGGACCGCTGAATACACTTGCGCTTATGTTTCCACTTGCACTAATATTGGCACCAACGGTGATTGAACCTGCTGTCGTAAAACTTCCTGTTTGAATTACACTGCCTGAGATAGTCACTGTATCAGTAAGTGCATTTCCGAGTTCGGTGCTGCCACCCACTGTTATGTTAGTACCTACTATTAAATTTGATCCAATGCCAACTGTTGTAAGTGCATACAAATTACTCGCAGTCACATTACCGCTTGCACTAATATTACTTGCAGTTAAATTTACAATCGTGTAACTATTAGCTGTGTTTAGCGCATTTGCACTGACAGCGGTTGTAGCAATACTTGAACTAACTGCATTACTTGAACTTTGTGCCCAGCTTGCAGTACCAAAGGTACTGCCGCTATGACTTCCACTAAATAACGATGCAGTAATAATACTGCAACTAATATTACCACCAACATCTAGTTTGTTTACCGGAGCGACAACACCGATACCAACCTGACCGCTAACTGGTTGCAACGTTATGTTTTTCCATCCTGTTCCAGCATGAAGCGCAGTTATAATACCAACGTCATTTGTTGCATCATATGCAATGTTTATTCCTCTTGAAGAACTTACATTTGCCGAAATAACCAACGCGGAGTATTCATTTGCAGCAGATCCATTAACTGTATTTACGTGCAGCCCACCTCCCCGAGGATTTGTTGTTCCAATGCCAACGCTATTAAACAATCCAGTTCCACTAGCACTAATATTACTTGCTGTCAGAGTAGCAATTTGATAATTGTTAGTCGGAATCAAATAACTTGCACTGACGGTATTAGTTGCCCAGCTTGATGTACCCAAAAAATTACTTGCAGTAATAGCACTGGCACTAATATTTCCGGCAACATCTAGTCTATTGACAGGAGATGTTGTTCCAATACCAGCATTACCTTCTGCGGTTAGTGAGAATTTTTGAGTTAATGCTGTACCTGCTGATCCACCATTGGATGTCCAGATTTGAAATGCATTATCTTGCGGCCCACCACCCGGATCGTCTGCGGATAGTACAATTGCAGTTGCTGAATTTACGCCACTCCAAACTGTTCTTTGTATTGGTATATTGCTTGCATCTAATGATGAAGATATATTTATACCAATAACTTTAGCACCAAATCCAACACCGCTAGAGGTATTGAATGAATTTAAAACATATAAATCCGCAACATCAAGTAAAGCTTCACCTCCACCCAATGATAAAATAGGAATTGTAGACGTAGAATTCTCAACAGTTAACGATCCAGTTGGCACAGTTGTACCTATAGCAATGTTACCGGAATTTTGATAAATTACACTTGAGCTAATATTGTTACTTCCACTAATTAATGGAATGTAATTTTCAGACAACGCAGTTTCGCCAGTTGGACCAAGTATGATCTGACGACTTGCATTTGCCTGACTACTGCTAACAAAAAAATAGTTATTTTGACTATCCCATAATAAACTAGTTAATGTTGAGCTTCCACTGTCGTATGCTTCGATACCAGCATAACGGAGTGCTGGTGTTGCGGCATTTAAAGTAATAATATTATCTCCAACGATCAATGAGCTTGCGGTAATATAAATTGTACTAGAACTAAATGCTGTTGCAACAATTTGTCCATTTACTGATAGCGTACCACTAACAAATGCGTTACTTGCACTCAATACGCTCCCACTAAAATAGGATGAACTAATACTATTTGTTGCCAAGCTACTTGTTATGTTGTATGTTCCAACTGGAAGAAATGACGCAGTTTGTGAACTAACTGCATTACTTGCACTTTGTGCCCAGCTTGCAGTACCAAAGGTACTGCCAGTATGAGGGCCAACAAATACACTAGCACTAATATTTCCACTTGCACTGATATTAGTACCAACAGTTAAACTAGTACCAATTGTTGCATTGGTTCCAACGATCAAATTTGATCCAATACCAACCGACGTTAATACATTTAAATTACTTGCGCTTATAGCTGACGCTGTAATTGCACTTGCGCTAATGTTACCAGCCACATCCAAACGATTTCTAGGTGCTACACTACCGATACCAACGTTATTATTAGAAATTAATTGAGATCCACTATTTGTATAAACTGGAATCGTTGAACTATAATTTTGATTTCCAAAACTTCGTATTGAATTTAATCGAAGAGATCCACTAATACCACCATTTATGACCAGTGCTGCACTTGCCGTAAAAGTAAACCGCAATGCATCCGCGTTAAATAAATCACCAAGTTGAAATGCCATTACTCTAGCACTTCCATTTGCCATATTTTGGCTACCACTTACTGCTGGCAACCATACACTCGCACTTTGCTTCTCAATCTGCACACCATATCCATAAAAATTATTTTGAAAATCACTTTGAAGCATTACAAAATTTGGACGGGAATATTGTGGAAAACTAATTACAAATCTTTTTATTGTTTTTTCAAAACTTTGACTTTCAGCTTGTGTAATAAGATCAACGGTACTGTTTGCGTTTCCATCAAATAATCTTCCATATGGTGGTGGAGTTGTATCAGTATGCCAAGCACTTGCACTGTAATATTCGGGAGATGAAATCGTTCTAAATCTTAATGGATCATTTACACCTATTGCATTTGACAATGCTTGCATCATTTCAATTACACTTGATGGACCCGCAGCAGGATTTCCCGAATAACCAGCATAATAACTATCTCTTGATTGAGGAAAGGCAATATCTTCACCAATTACTACATATCCATTTGCGGTTGAAATACCACTAGCTGTGATATTGCTTGCAGTTATATTTTGAGAAACCACCAGACTACCTGTGCCGGTGATATTACCTTGGCTTATAAGCCCATTTTTTACTACGAATTCATTACTCATAATTTATTTTTCCTTCACTCTCCAGAAAAACAATATGTTATTATTGTTGTTACTATTGTTATATATATCTTCCAGATGCTTTAATATTCCAATTTGTTACACTACCAGATGCCATTAATTGAACATTACCGGCACTTAATACAACTGCCATCGATATTGCGCTTGTGGCACCAATATCTGTTGTGCATGTTTCGTTATAAACAATTGATCCGCTATTCCATGTACTTACAATTGTACCTGCGCGAGAATTGCTTGCACTAAAAATTGCATAATCAAAAAATGCAGCGTTATAACTACCAGTGGCGTTTTGTAATACAACACTAATAGTTGTAGGCATGGTAGAAGAACCAAAATCTAATAATACAGCATTTCGATAAATTATTTCTCCACTTGCAGTTAGATTAGTAATTTGATAACTATTTGCTGGAGTCAAATAACTAGCAGTATTTGCATTAGTTGACCAACTACTTGTACCAAGTAAACTTGCAGTGATAGTACTACAACTAATATTTCCACTAACGTCTAATCTGTTTACAGGAACTGTTGTTCCAATACCAACGTTACTACCTGTTGTAACGGTAATAACATTACTACTAGCCAACAACAGTCCTTGATTAATTTTAAATTTATTGCCATCACTATCATCAACCCCTGCAACCCACATTGCATCCGATCCACTATAAAATGTAATTTTAGGATCTGATATATCATCATTGGTGACAATTCTCAATTCTGTGTCTGATCCGCTATTAAATAATTGTATTCCAGAGGTTGTTATACGAACACGTTCGGCTGCATTATAACTTGATGTATTAAGTGATGTTGTACTTCCAGTAATACTACCAACTTTAAAACTAAAATAATTGGATAATGTATCAATTGCTGTCCAATCAGGATTATCAGTATTTGGTGAAATTGAAGAAGTCCATATATTGTTTGCAAAATCCCAATACCAACGAGTACCAAAATGTAATCGCTGATAGTTTGTATCAATAACAAGCGGTTTTTGAAGATATATGTTGTGATATCCAGTTTTGTTTCCAATTGATAATGTTTTTGCATCAGCAATGGTCAAATCACCATCACCATTTCCGGTTCCACCGATGATAAATTTGCCATCATTGGTAATAGTTGCTCTTGACGATCCACTTGTTCTAAAAATTAAATTATTATTATCATTTGTCCCCAATGTCGCTGTTGTACCAAAACTATTTCCACCTTGAACAAATGCATTTAATGCACTTATATTTACAAAACTTGCAGTCAAACTATTTGTGGCCCAGCTACTTGTGCCTTGCAAGCTTGCAGTAATACTACTTGCAGTAATATTTCCAACTACATGCAATGTTCCCCGAGGATCACTTGTACCAATCCCAACTTGACCACTACCACTTATAGTAATACCAGTTGCTGTCGAATTCCAAGGTGCAATGAAAAAACATTGACTACTACTTATCGATCCACTTGCAAATATAATTCCACTGTCACCACTTGCAACAATTGGATTATAAGAAGCGCCACCCGCATTTGTTAAAAATAATATTCTTTTAGAACCTGCACTTGAAAATTCAACTTGATGTGTACTTGTTGGGCCAGTTGATCCAGTATATACATGCAAATTTGCAAGTGGAGCCGCAGTTCCAATACCAACATTTCCACCATTTAAATAACTTGATTGTAAAGTACTTAACCGAACTACGTCCGTTGATCCACTTCGTAAAATAAAATCAGTGGATGATCCAACTCCCGGTGTATTGTTAGTTATTCTTGCAATGATTATATTTGTTGCATTATCATACAAGTATAATGGATGTGTTGTTGAACGAATACCAAATATATTGCCTTGTGAATTTATAGTGCTTGCTGTAATGGCACTTGCACTAATATTTCCAACAACATCCAATCTGTTTTCAGGATTAGTTGTACCAATTCCGACATTACCAGCTCTACTGATTGTAAATCTCGGTGTTCGTGGATTATTATCACCGTAAACAGTAAATACAGATGCTGTATTATCACCGCTAGATGCCAAAACTGCAAATGTTCCACTAATATTAGCCGGACCAATAACCTCTAAACTTGCCGCCGGATTAGATAATCCAAACACTGATGAGCGACCAACCCATGATGTACTAGCACTAATATTTCCGCTCGCACTAATGTTAGTACCAACTGTTATGTCTTGCCCAAATGTAGCATTTGTTCCTACTATTAAGTTTGATCCAATACCAACAGTTGTTAATACATTTAAATTACTTGCACTAATGGTACTTGCTGTGATTGCACTCGCGCTGACAGTTCCAGCAATCGCCAAATCATTTGTTGGATTTGTAATTCCAATACCAACATTGCCTGCGAAATAATTATTATCGTTTGTTCCTACTTGATATACGCCCCAACTATTTGTAACACTTCCTCCACTTTGACGACGACTAGAAATAAAAACACCGTAGGCATTTGATACTGATAAAGCACTACCAATAGTCGAATCCATGCCCCCCGCCAAAATATCATAAAAATTTGATATACTACCAGATGGTACAAATGATCCAATAGCGGACAAATTAGTATTGATAATTCTATAATCAGGAATACTCACAGATGATGCTCCATCTGGCATATTGAATTGATTCAAAAATAATCCATTGACAATCGAACTATTAGAACTCATAGTCACAGGACTGTTAATACTAATATTATTTCTTAAACTACGTACACTTGCGGTTTGAGTTCCAGTTGCCGTTATGTATGTATTATTAAAAATTCCCTGTATTTGATTTGACCCACTTGTATTTCCTATTATAAAATATTCATTGCTTATACCCTGTGTATTAGAATTATTTCCAATTGCAGACGCATTTTGTGTAGTTGAAAGATAAAGTGATGATGATCCTAGCGCACCTAAGTGACTATCGCTTAAAGCTAATTTCACTGTCGCTACTGGAGATGTACCCATTCCAAATTTACCACCACTATTAATTGTTAATTGTGGTGTACCGTTTGTTTCCAGTACCAAACTATTTGCATCATTGGTTCCAAGTGTAGCAGTTGCACCAAAACTATTTCCGCCTTGAACAAATGCATTTAATGCACTTATATTTACAAAACTTGCAGTTGTTGCAAAACTTGCACTTTGCGCCCAACTTGCAGTACCAAACGTGCTTCCGGTATGTGGTCCTACGAATACACTAGAACTAATATTACCGCTTGCACTAATATTACCGCCAACCGTTAATCCTTGACCAAATGTTCCGGTAGTTCCAACTATCAAATTTGAACCAATTCCGACCGTCGTTAATGTATATGAATTACTTGCGCTAATGCTGCCACTAACAGTAAGCGTAGCGGTTGGAGAAATTGTTCCAATACCTATATTACCATTAAAAGCTGTATATGCTACGGCGCCATCTCCGCGCTGTGCCCATATATTATCGCTAGTATAAGAGCCAGCAAAAGAATATACTCTAAACGCACTAACTTGAGAATTATATCCATTTGGTACGCTTGCACTGGTTTGTCCAGATAAAACAATTAAACGAATATAACGTATTGTTGGCGCGGCCCCTAAACTATGTACCGGTGCAGTATCCGTATTTGTAGAAGAACTCGCAGCCAAAGTCCAATTAACATTGTCTGTAGAATATTCAATTCGATAGGAATAAGGAATTTGTGACGTATCAACTTTATACCATGTACCAAATGTAACGTATTGACATTGTAATATAGATGATCCAAAATCAATACTCATCGTTGGAAACGGAGATGTAATTGAGGATGTCGGAATCGTCCAATAGGAAGTAATATTTCTATATGTTGGTCCTCCTGAGAATAAAGAACCTGCTGTTATAGTTGGTGTTCGACCTTTAGCAACATCAGTAAATCCATATTTTTCAATTGTATAATCATTAAATAAATAAGTATTATCAATGTTACTTGCTGTTAAATTGGTTACAACTGCATTTGTGGCGTTTAAAAAACTAGCAGTCCCAACAGTTGTTGAATTTAATGATTGAGAACTGATAAGACCATTGGAATTAAATAAAATAATACTACTTGTTGCCGCAGCAATTTTATTTTCTTGAAATGTATTACCCGATGAGCTTACTGTTGATAAAATAAGATCACCTGCATTATAGACAACTGTCGATCCAATAGGCATACTTTAAATAGATATGATTATAAATATATAAAAAATAACATTTGTATAAATATAAAAACCCGATATGTATGAAACATATCGGGGTTTGTTAATTCACAAAACATTATAATGACCAAACACTAACAGGAACACGTTTCCAAATATTATTCGTATAAACGTAAATAAAGTTGTTGTCAACTTCAATTTGTCCCGGCAATCCCGCAGCATTTGGACTTGCAGGAACTTGAGTGCCTACTCCCGGCGAACTACCAGTTAGTAATGCCAGATTAATAAATGATCCAGTTAATCCAAAAACTTGACTTCCAGTTACAACACTCGCACTAATTGTACCCGCATATTGTAAGGTGTTACCAACTTCACTCAAACTTGAAGTAATCATGTTACCCGTTGTTGTTTGAACTTTCAAGAAGTTGTTTACTGTCAATAAAAATTCACTACCAAAACTACTTGTTGGACCTTGTAGAATAACTGCACTGCTTGCAGTTACAGGAGAACCTGTATTGTTTGTTTGTAACAACCAATAGTTATTTAAACTATCCCACAACAAAGAACTTGTAACCGACGCAGTGCTACCACTATCAAAAACGTCAATACCACCATAACGTTGTGGACTTCCAACACTCCATGCATTTAATGCAATACGATTATCACCAATAATAACAGTACTGCTACTAATATTAACAATCGATCCAGTACCAATCAATGTTAAATCACCATACATTGTAGTACTACCACTAACAATAAGATTTTTTGCAATAGAAACACCACCATCAACAACAACAGCGGCAGTACCCGGCGCAGTGGCATCTTTTGTAGATCTAATTCTAAGTGTGGGCGTAGCATCGTTCCACAACATATTTACTGTTGTTGTTGCAGAATTACCTGTTAAGAAATTAAATGTAGATGCTGTGGTTGAAATATCTCCACCGTTGACAGCAATATCGCCATTAAATATAGTGCTACTACCCGTTGCACCAATCGTAAGAGCCGATGCATTGTGAGCGAAATTAACTGTTGTAGCACTGCCTGTTATCAAATTAAATGTGGCCGCTGTTGTTGTGATATCGCCACCATTTACAGCAAGATCACCCGGTATAGTTACATCATTTCCAGTAAAAGTAGAACCTTCAATCACTACACTTCCATTACTAGAAAGGATTGATAAATTACCAGTACCAGTATGAGTAACAGTAGCACTATTTCCAGCTAATGTTGCATTACCGGCTAACCATAATGCATTGCTTCCAGAGATTATGCCACCAACAGTTAACGACGTACCAATACCAACATCTCCATTGAAATAACTATTGCCACTGACACCAATACCATTTGATGAAAGAATACCTTGTGTACCAACAGCAGTGCTGTTACCAGTACCACCTGATATAGTAATTCTTGAACCTGTATAATTTACTCCAACAAAATTACCACTACTACTCAGCGTGTTGGTACTTGGCTGCCATGTTAAGCTATCTTGATCAACATACAATGGACGATTTCCAGTTCCGTCAACAAATGTAATATATTGTAGTGTTGCAGTACTATTATTTGCAGCAATACTAGCACTACTTGCATTGGTAATACTACCACTTACTGTGGCATTTAACGTTCCTGCAACTGTCAAATTATTAAACCAACCGTTACTTGCACTAATATTTCCGCTCGCACTAATGTTACTTGCAGTAATTGAACCGCTTGTGAAAAAGCTGCCACTGTTAATTAAATTACCGTTAATAGTTGTAGTATCAGTTACGTCATTTCCAAATACGGTACTTCCACTAACTGATAGCGAACCACCAACGGTTACACTTGATGCAAATCCAACATTATTAACTACGTGAAAATTACTTGCGGTAAATGTACCACTTGCACTAACGTTACCATTAACAGTCAATCCTGAAATGGTATAATTATTAGCTGTATTTAACGCATTTGCAGTTGTAGCTGTTGTAGCATTGGTTGCCCAACTTGCAGTACCAAATGTACTTCCTGTGTGAGCGCCAACAAACAAACTTGCACTAATGTTTCCACTCGCACTAATGTTACTTGCTGTTACCGTTGTAAGAATGGTATTACCCAATACGACCAGTGTACCGGCGTCAAAAATATTACTTGCGGTAATATTTCCACTTGCACTTAACAATCCAGTTACATTTGTTGTACCTAATGTACTCGTACCAACAACAGTAAGTGTTCCTGTATTTTGAATACCACTTGCTGTAATGCCCCCGCTTGCACTAAGCATTGAACTCATTGTTACAGGACCAGTAAATGTTGCGGCTGCACTCGTAAGTGCTGTACTTGCACTAATTATACTTGCTGTTAGTGCGCCAGTTACTGTTAAAGAGGTAAAACTTCCACCGGGAATGCTTGTACTTCCGGTTAAAAAGCCGTTTGCATCTGTTACCAAAAATAGATTGCTACCGCTAATCTGTCTTTCAATAAATGGAAATTGGCCGCCGACAGAACTTGCACTTGTTTGTGAAATTACAATGACTGAAGCTGTTGTATTTGGATATGGCATATTACTTTGGTTCCTATATTACTATGATCTTAGTATAAATATATTTTTTTTTATTTAAACTGGTTTTTTTTAATATTTAGTTAATCATTCGAAGTCTGCAATTGCTTGGCGTCTCCACCGACCACCAACATATATATAATGATAATCGCCATCATATGCCATCCAACCTTCTTCACCATATTCGGTTGGTGAAGAAGGTGGGTTATGCCAAATATTTACACTTCCTGTTGTACTTCCACTGATAACCATATTAATTGTCTGTTGAATGAGTGCTGCATAACTTTGTCTAATTTGAGTCGTTACATCGCCTCCTTCAACTGTTGATTTTTCTGTTACAATAGCAGGTTTAGGAACAGTCCACGAATCTTTAATTGATGATATAACATTATTAACATTATAGTAAGGATTGCTTGGGTTGCTATATGAATTCGCTTTAACATTTTTATTTGTCGATGTCATTTCAACTCCATTTACAATTTCTGCCGTAATACTAATCTTTTTAGGAGTCAGTAGTTTTTGAACCGTTGATTTGCGATCTTCAAAACTTTCCGGCAATAAATATGCAAACAAACTTAGCGTAAAAGAGGTACGAACCATACGATCTTTATCGTTAGAGACTTCTGTGGTATGACTATAATCGTTGATTGTTACTCTAAATTTAAATCGTTGTGGATCGCCCCAATAATCTTCGCTTGCAAAGTTAATTTTTTCTAAAATAGCGTTCATTTGCTCCACATATTCTGTCCAAACCATAAATTCATATTCAACTTTTACATGATCTGGCAATGTCACGGCATGTATTTGATTAACAGGAGCAACGGTATCATTTAACAAACTAAATTTAGTATATTGATTTTTTTCACTAAATTTAGTCATAACTGGATATGTTAAATATCTATTAAACGTTTGTAAATTTTCATTTTTACTAAACGAGCTACGCTTGAACATTATTGCGGGTAATTGGATTTTACCATTTATATCACGATAATATCCGTCGTTTTGAATAGCCTTCCATCTTTCGGGATTTCCATAAAGAATAGGTACTTTGATATTTGCACCGGCATCGACAACTGTTGGATTAATTACATTTTGTAAATATTCCATCAATGAATTGTCAATATCAATTAAAGTAACTGTGAAATTCTTTCGTGTATCTTTATCTCGACGAACATCCATTGCCTTATTTTCTTGATTTGTAAAATAAGGATTTTTCTTTGTTTCATCAACATTCGAAGGTACTGGATTTGATGTATTACCACGCCATGACATAATTATTGTCTTTCAATGATGTTAAGTTTACTTAAACGACTATAATGAGTATTGCAAATAAAACTATGACTCTTATCACTCTGGCCACCCAAAAATTGTTCTTGAACAACATTATTAATTTCATGATACCGATTATTAAATAAAATTAAATCGCCAACTTCAGGAAAATAATTTGCATCGGCACAAGTATTTTCTCTCAATTTGAACACAACGCTTTGATCCCGATCTGGACCAAATCCTTCATCGTCTGTTGTTGGATCACTTCGTTCAATTAATGCGGTCAGCTCAATACCATCATAAAAAGATTTGCCTTCGCTAGGACTGCTTTCACCATACATGTTTGTTTTGGTAACATTACCAGCGATTTTAAAACAAACAACTAAAGTTTGAATAATATCGCGGGTCAATTCTGCATTAACAGAATTAATCAATCTTAAATCGCGTTCACTAAAATAGCGTCCAAATAAACTCATATTAATTATCTAATATATAGTGCGTTTGCAAGTTTTTGATAATTGATTGACTGAACAAGTGCATTTTTCATTTTTTCTGCAAAATCATCACTTGTTGGATCAATTGTTCCTTTTTTTGCTGCACCGGGTTTGTTTGCGTCCAATTCCATCGTCGTATAACGATGTCCATTTTCACAGTGTCTTCGACGTACAATGTGATCTTGTGCATTGCGTTTATCTATGACTTTTGATTTATTAGATTTGCATTGCGGACATTCCATTGATGTACTGTATGACAAAAACTTAGATGGTTCTTTTTCTTGTTCCATAAATTATCCAATATAAATTAACAGTGGGGTTTTACGAAGAGTTTCTTGAATTTTATCAGCTTCATTTGCTTTGGCATCCATTTGTGCAGCACGTCCACTGGCTTCAAGATTTTCTCTTAATTGTGTCATTAACACTTCTTTTTCAGATGTCGCTTCACTACGCAATTCAGCACCGTCCAGAGTAACTTCGCCACCCGGAATCGGAACTGTTGTATATTTTTGCAAAATTCGACCAAGAGTTTCTTTACATAATGCCAAGAAATATTTTCGTATCCATTGTTTACCAACGGCGTTGATGCTCTTATATACAACGTTTTGATAAGGTGCATTACTATAATCACTTACAATATCATAATTACTTCCACTACTAAACAGCGATGCCGTACTATATTTATCTTTTTCTACAACGTATTCTACATAAACAGTATGATCATATGTTGGAATAGGAAATAATTTTAATTTGTTATTAATAATTTCAAAGCTGTATCCGCTTTTTCGTACCATATCATTGAATTCAATTGCTTGACCGCGAAGCAAATCTTCAAAGATCGGCGTCATTAAAAATTGTGTAGCAGGACTATAGCCAGCGAATCCCATTTCATTCAATACGTTACTATAACTCATACCAGTCATGCTGAATGGATCGTAAATACGTGCAAATGCTGGTGGTGGGCCATGAAATACTCTGCGAATTTCAACACGGCTGCCGCTTTCAACTGCGGTTCCAATTAATGCTTGTAAATCATATGTTTGAACACTACTTGTAACTGCAACGCCATATTTTTTTGCTTCCACATATCCTCCGACGCCAACTTCACTACCATATTGTTTTGATAATTCAACAATAAATGGCAATGCACTTCCTTTTACATTTAGACCTGTAACATTTGGATTATTTGCCACGGGCATACCTTGTAAATTCAACATATTATTACGAATGTTGAATTGATTTACTTGAGCACCATATTCACTTACAGCTTCTTCAAAACATGCATAGAAATTTACATCAATCATTTCAATATCTACAATTGGATAACCCAAACGTTTTGCTGCCCAACCGGCAGCAGCTTGACAATCATATTCAAAATAACCAACACTGCCGGTAGTTGCGCTTTCATTGAGATAAAATCCATACGGAACACTACCAGTGTTCACAGCACTACCGCTACCCGGCCATCTTACACGATCTTGATCGATATTTGCATTTGCCATATATTATAAATAGTTTTAAAGCTTGGTTATCTTAACAATTAATTTGCCTTTTCCCATAATTACTCTATGATAGTTTTCTTTGGGAATATATAATTTTTCTTTTAATAAAATTGGTAATTCGTTATCCATTTGAAACAACCAATCTGTATTTTCAATTACTTCAACAATACGATCTTCACGATCCCGATGCCATTCTTCTACAACATCACGATTTGTATCAGCGGCAAACTCTCTTATATATTGATTGTTGCCCAATGAGATTTCTTTAAATGGAAGATTCATATTTTATTTTATCAATAACTGTAATTAATGTTGGATTGTAAACAATCAAATGATATACTTTTTTACCATCCATTATGTTTTTATCAGTTAATTGAGCATCATAATATTTTGACAATATTTGTAAATATTCTTTTGGATTGTATTTGTAAAAATCACGGGCAAGTATTTGATACGCGTCATGCGCATAATCATATTTCAAATATGCATTTATTGCTTTAATCATTGCCATTTTTGGATTTTCATCAAAATTTTCTAGTGTATAATCTTTGTCTGGACTACTATTAATTAAATCAACAATTATTTTTTTATTAACTTTTGTATTTGATGATGGGCTTTTTATAAGTATTTTTTGATAATTTATTTTACATTTTAATATAATACCATTTGAATTTGTATATTTTTTTGCATCCTCGAAATTATTTGTAAAATAAAATCCCGGCCCCTCTTGATCATATGCATTTTCGCCGCCGACATAATCATACGAAAAAACGTCACTATCAATGCTTCTGCCATGATACCAAAGATGTTTATCATTCAAAATTACATTCGGCCAATTATTTTCTAATAGTAATGTTTTTAATAAAATCATATATTTTCTATTTTAATAATATTGGATGCTGGTATATTTGTGTATGAAATATATTCCCAATCTACCATTGTTGAAAACAATTGCAATCCATCTGTCTTGATGGTCAACAATACAAATTCTTCATCTTCATCAAATCTGTCTCCATACCAATTCATCAATGCATCTTCTGCATTTTCTTTTGTTTTAAATACATACACACCTTCATCTTCAGTGGGCATATCAACCGGTAAATTTGGTTTTAGTCCGTATTTCTTAATACTGGATAAATTAGATTTTTTAGTCAAGTGATAAACAATATCATTTGAATGTTCTAAAATCAAATCTTTAAGCTTAATCATATTTCTATTGGTCTTCGGTATATGTTTACAATTTGTAAATGTTGCGCTGGATATATTTCATCTCGGATTGTTTTAAGCCATTCTTTTTGAGATTTGGTCAAATCGACGTGAACTGGATTTGTCAATGATGTATTTATAAATATATAATTATCTTCTATTGAAATTCTTGCCCATCCACGATCAAACATATATTGATATGATTGATCATCGTCCCAATCTATTTTTGATAAAAGATTAGCATAACTTCCGTGACTTGAAACTTTTTTCGCATTTCCATTTTTATCAAGCCAATAGAACTGTGCTTGAAGCATGCCTCCCCAACCTTCGTCAATCAAATCTTTAAGCTTAATCATATATTACCAATATTTGCCCTTGCTTTTTGTACCCAAACTGCGAATACGATGTGCTCTGCAACTCCAATAACCTGCTGTTGTACGATCTTTCTTTTGACTACATTTATGTCGGGCAGAAAAGCTCTTGCGGCGAGCCTTGCTACTGGCACGAACACGCATTTTAGGATCACCAAATGTTACTTTTTTGATTTTTCCCTTTTTGCTTTTTACATAAACAGCAAATTTTTTTGGTCCACCGGGAGTTCGAAATGGTCTATTTAATTTAACTGTTCTGCCACGATGTTTTGCTTCCAACATCAATTGTTCATCAACATCTTCTTCAATAGGAGCATCTAAATATACAGTGCGTCCTTCATATTCAGCAGTTTCTCCCAAATCGCTTTCGACAATATCTGCGTCATATTCATTTAATTCAATTGCATCATCGTTGTATAATGCACGAATTTCATTTATTAAGTTAAAATAAGCTTCGCTATAATTGCGAAATACACATTCTTCAAGCGTTAAGTGTCTATCCAAATGATATTTTAAATTTTGGCTAACAGCAACCTCTTTAATTAGATTCATTGGTTCTGCTGGATGAACAATATTTTCAACAATGTCGGTTAATTTCATATGATAATAAATAGAATACATCAAGGTAATAATATGCGTTTATATTGATTAAAATTATTTATTACCCAGTCAACACAATCATCAAATTCTCCTCTGAATGGACTTGTCTTGTTTTTACTATATACATAATATTCGCCTGTGTCACTGTCTTCTCTAATATAGACAATATCAAATGCACTCGGTCCCCAAAAAATTACTTGTGGTTCGGCATCACCAAAATGCCACACTTGTATTCCACTTGCTTTGAACAAAACAGCTTCTTTTCCATATTTGAATCGATTACGTTCCTTTCCGTATCTCAAATAATCACTTAATAAATAAGCAAAATTATATCCTTCCATATCTTTCATACCATCGGATAAATGCTTAGTTAATCCTAGTCTTGTATAATCATCTACTCCACTATTAAATCTTTGATCATAATAAATATTTTGTGCTGTATCACTAAAATGAATCAACCATTGATTTTTTACAATGGATCTATAATCTACATAATTCCATGTCGGATAGCCCGTGTCAAAGTATTCATGATAATCATAACTGTTTAATTTTTCATACAAAAAATTACACCATTCATTAAATACATCTAAATGCTCTTTCATTAACATTTCAGACGATTCACCGTAATTGTTTTTTCTATATTTTTCATATATACTTGGATATCGTCTTGCTAAAAATTCTATGCAATCATTTTTTAATCCAAGTTCTATTTTTCTTTCTGCCTCTGTTTTAGTAATGTATTTTTTTAAAACAGAAACGGGTTCCGTAAAATATTCCAATAACAAAGACTTTAGTGATATTTTTTCTGAATACATAATCATATAAATAGAAAAATAAAAAATAAAAACCCACGGTAGAAATACCGTGGGTTCGCTTTAACTTAATATCTCGTTACGGATTATACTTGGTCAAGATCACCAATGAATACTTTACCGTAGAATTCTGGACGAATTACTTTCTTAGCATAACGAGTCAATACTCCACGACGTGGTGTGAAGTTAATTGGATCGTATACCATTGGAGTTTGTACGAGTGGGATATATGGAGCATAAACTGCACCAGTTTCGAGGAAGTTATTTCCACGGAAACCAACCAAGATTACGTTTTCAACCATATATGGATTCTTGTAAACTTGGAAACGTGATGCGAAAGAACCAACACGGCTTACGCCCATTGCGAACTTAGCACTATCACCATCGGTGTTTACTACATAGCCCGGAATACTTTCCAAGATAGTTGCAACATCTGGACTGACGACCAAGAAGTTAGCACCACCACGAAGAGTCAATTGGTGAATCTTGTTAGATACACGTTGAATCTTGTTACCCAATGTTTGGAACCATGTGCTCTTAACATATGCAGTTTTGTTAGTTGCGTCGGTGTTCAAAGTAATATTATTCATATTACCGAAACTATCCAAGTTAACTGACAATTCATTACCGATCTTAGCACTCCATGCTTGAGTTGTTACACCCGGAGCAGCAGTAATTAACATATCAAGGATTTCCAAATCAATTTCCATTGAGACGTATTCACTCAACAAAGCAGTCAATTCTGCTTCTGCGTCGATGCTGTGGTAAGCATTCAAATCGTGAGCCAATTCAGGGGTCCAAACGGCCTTCAATTTACGTGTCTTGGCAACGATAGGTTCGCTCTTCAATTCCAAGTTAATTTCTGGAATACCAATATCGGTACCAGCGTTAATACCAGTATTTGCACCAGTACCACTGAATGGAGCCTTATCTTCGAAGTCACCACGGGTTGTATCAGTTGGTTGCTTGCTAAACAATACAGAGCCAGTTACTTTACCGGCTGCCAACAATGCTGAAGATGCACTGAAGAACAATGTTACTGAGTATTGTGGACTTGCCAAACTACCAGTGTTATATACAGCTTGGAATGCGTTCAATGGAGCAGTAGTTGTACTGGTTCCAGTGAATACGAAGCTACGTACTGCATTTAAGTCGGCATTATTAATTGTTGATGCAAATGGGTTTGCACCTGAAGTACTACTATTATCTCCCAAATTAATTGTCAACTTGTAGATGTTGTTGCTTGTACCGTTAACGCTAGAACTATAGGATGCATCAAAATCGACATCACTATATGACGCAGTGGTGAAATATACTCCACTTGCTGGCAAGCTGCTACCAGTTGCAGCAGAAATACTTGCTGTAATATCATTAATAGAATAACCATAACGACCTACACCATACAAACCACCGGTTGCACTGTCAGTTGATCCAAGCTTCTTGCCTGTTCCACCGAACAATGAACTGTAATTGTTAGCTGAGTCAGCAGTAAATCCGCCATTAGTTGAACCATATTTGAAATCCAAATAAAAGATCAAACCACTTGGAAGATTCATTGGTTGTACTGAAACGAATTCTTTTGCGCTAATTTCAGCAAATACACGGCGAACCAATGGAAGAGCTACGCCTGCCCATTGTTCACTGTTTGCTGATGTACCTGTGGCAGTTGCTTCATCAAGCAATTGCTTTGCTTGGTTTTCAAGCAAGATGGACATATTGGCTTTTTCTACGCCGCCCAATCCTTCAAGAAGACCAGTTTTATCCCACTTACTTTGTAATTGACGAGTTTCCTGCATCAAACGTGCTTGTGGGTTCATGTTGTTTGTCAATAATGACTTAATATCACTCATATTATATTTTCCTTATCTATTTTTTTGTTTGGTTTTTGCTCACCATTAAAATTACTTCTTGATTCCGGCGAGTCTTTGGAATTTCAAAGCCATCTCGTTAGTGTTTTCAACAATTACATCTTTTGATGGTTTTGTGGATGCAACTGCTTTGCTTGCCAAACCTTCGGTGATAGATTTTGCAACAGTATTAGTCTTCTTGACTGTTGATGCACCGGAACTTAATGATTCGGCTAAAATTGTGTATGCATACTTGACTTCACGTACTGTGCTTGCCAAGTCGAATTTTTCAACAATGCTCAATTTTTGTGTGTTACTCAATCCAAATTGCTTAAACAACTTGTTGGTATACAATAATTTTGCATTCAATAAATTAATTTCATTGATTTGTTCACGCAAATATTCAATGACTTTAATGTGTTCGCTCAATTGGGTACGAAGTGAAGTATTTTGTTCTTTCAAATCTTCATCTTCTTCTTTACCTTCTTCTTTTTCTTCTTTTTCGTCGTCGTCTTCTTCCTTAGCTTCTTCCAAGCTTTCTTCAGCACCGATTTCACTCAAAAGTTCGTCGAGACTGATTTCTTCCATGCTTTCTTCTTCTTCAGCAACTGGAGGTTGTGCTTGTGCCATTGGAGCAGGAGCAACTGGAGCAACAGGAGCATTTGGATCAACTGGAGGTTGAGCAGCTACTGGAGCATTTGGATCAACTGGAGCAGGTGCCATTGGCGCAGGAGCAGGAGCAGGTGTTTGTGCCATTGGATCAACAGGAGGTTGTGCTGGTGACGGTTCACCTTCTTCATCCAATTCTTCTTCTAAGCTACTCAAGATTTCTTCCAATTCTTCATTGGTAATTGTTTCATCATGAACAGCTTCTTCTGAAGCTTCCATTTGATTGTCATGTGAACCAACTTCAGCATGCATCGAATCTTCGGCTTCTTCATCCAATTTTACACCAGTTTCCAACTTAGAAACTTTGGTTGATGTTTTGTGGGCTTTTGCAGATGGCTTTTTGCTGCCACCAACAGTTCCGCCAATATCACTGGATCCTTGAAGGCCGCCACTTTGATCACCTACACCGTAGGTTTCTTCGTTGGCCAATTCTTCTTTGATTTTTTCTTGGAACATTCCGGTGACTTCGCGTTGGAATGTTTCTTCTAATGCTACTTTAGCATTTTCAATAGCAATACGCTTAACGGCTTTTGCGTCAGCGAGTGCTTCTTGTAATAATTTTGACATATATGATTATCCTTTGTTTGTTTCTGAAGTTATTATAGAAACTCCAATAAAGTTAGAATATTTATTGCGACAAAGGAAATGTCGTATTACTGTAAAATAAATATAATTAAAAAATACAAAAGTTAAAATATTTTTAGATATTTATTTATATGAACGAAAAACAAAAACAATCATTGAAACAATATATCAAAAAAGTATTGTTGGAAAATATGTTGATTGAATCTTCTTATGTTGAAACAAAAGAAGCTGATGATACCAATTTGACTGCTGTATTACAAAAAGGATATAATCGCCCTTATACAATTGGTCCTCAAGAGCTTGAAAAAATAAAAGAAGCAATTAAACATGTATATAGTAATATAAGTTCAGTTGATTTTACAAATAATACTATTCAATTTGAAGTTAATCAATCGCCAACAAATTTTCATTTTGCCATTAGAAAAATTGCAAATCCACGAAATTCTAATGAATATAAATATGCCATGTGGTATGTTGCATTTACTAAACGAGAAGATATAGATAAACCCGGCGCAGTGTTTAGTCGCTCAGGAAGTTCATTTGATAAAAATGCAAATATTCCAAATTTCTTGAGCAACATTTATAATTTTTTTACAGACGCACTATTAATGAATAAATAACATATGCAATCAAAACAATTTACAATTAGTTCAAAACGTCATAGTGTTGGCAGCAATCATAATAGCTACAAACAACCAATGAATATTAGAAAAGATTATCATACATCCGAACTACAAAATGAAAATTATTACAAGTTAGATGACTTCGATAATCCAAATTCGTGGGAAATGAAACATTTGGATATGCTTGAAGGTATGGGCTTTCAAATCGAAGGTGATAGTCATATGGGATTAACTATTCCCGGTGATATGGATATGAATAGATACAGCATTGCCAAGCATAAAAAGCTTGGATATGAATTAAAAGTTAATGATAGAAAACATTATTTTAAATCATTCGATAACATGATGGATAGAATAGATGAGTTTGGAAAATTAGAAGTATAATAAAAAACCCCACTATTAAGTGGGGTTTTTGATTTATAGATTAAAGTATCTTTCTAACTTTAGTCCAATTTCTTCGTATATTGCTTCGGCTTGTTGAACCTGTGGATGAACTTTATTAGCAATCTTATGCAATTCACTTGCATAACGTTTAATTTCTTTCATATCACGTTCCAATGTTACTCCTTCAAACCACTCACTTGTTTCATTCAAACCGTATTTTTCGGTCATTTCTGCAATGTAAACAATGTTTTCAGCAACGTGTTTCAATTCATCCGCCATCTTCATAGCACGGCGATATTCGTTAAATTGACCAATCATACCAAGCAATTTACGCTTTTCTTCAGCGGTTAATTTCTTTGAAGGTAATGCTTCATTTGTTCGAACTGGCGCACCGGCAGGAGCATATGCTTTTGGCGTATCCCATGTAGTAGGTGACTGTCCCATCATACCACTCAATTCATTAGTATCTACAGAAGATTCTTGTTCAACTCCTTCAATAATTTTTTTTAACGTGATCATATGTAATAAATATTAGCAATTATACAAAAAACTCTTTATATACAATTTTAGTTTTATTTTCTGGAATGATGGTTCCTTTTTTAACTGCATTCCAGTATGCAACTGTCTTTGCGTCTGAAGCTGATTTGTTCAACGCAACTCCGGTTGAAATATTAACCCATAGATTTTTACTAGCATCAAATTTATAATTTTTAGAAACATCGAATGTACCATCGGCGGGTGTACCTCCAGTTGGCGGTGTAGATGAAGCAGGTGCTGGGGTAGGGGTAGTTGTGGATGCGGATGGTGTCACAGGTTTCTTTGAAACAGGAACAGAAAGCCCTAATTTTTTGATATAATTTGCAATTTCAGCATATTGTGGTTGTTGCAATGTGGCAATCACATTATTTGGTTTTTTTTCACCCGTCATTTTCATGAAATCATTGATGAATCCTAGAAGATTCTTTTTTACTTCAATTTCAGCATTCAGTTTGGTCGCAACATTTGTATTTCCCAATTTGTTTGCATATGGTTTGATTCTTGCTTGAACCTGACTAAATAATTGTTTAATTCTGGCATCTTGAACATTGGTTAATTTCAATGGTACTCCAGCCGCAACCGATGCTACGCCTGTTCCTATATTTGTTGCGGCAGTTTTTGCCCCAGTCCAATTTGCTTTAAGACGGTCAAAAAATCCTTCATTTTGTGTTTTATTATTCATATATTATTTAATTTCTCCTAAGATTTCTCGAATAATATTATTTACATTATCCCATTTGTTTGTGACTGGATTTTTAATTGTATTTACACCTTCTTGAATTTGTCCAGACGGATGTAAAAATGCTCCTTGTGTGCTTGGGTTGCTAACGAAATCAAATGCAATTAATTCAAAATCTTCTTGAACTTCATCTGCACTTTCTGCCATTTTTCGTTTTACACTACCTACGCCACGACTACTAATGCCAACATTGATTGAGCTTTTAAATAACTCACGCAAAATGTTGCCGCTTGGCGTTGTTAAAATTTCAACACTACCGACCAAATCATCACCTTCCCAGTGAACTTCCAATACGTTATGACTAACATTTTGCAAATTAACAACACTAGTTTCAGGATGATCTAATTCACCTAATGCACGACGTTGTTTGATGAAGTTTTCAGTATATTTTACTGCTTCACGTTCCAAAATTGCTTTTGGATAAATTCTACCATTTTGATTTTTTGCATTAGCACGTTGCAATACACCTTTTACTACAAAAGGTCCGCCACTATTTGTCATTTCATTTATGACATCTCGGCTTACTGCAAACGAAATGCAGTCAACAAGTAATTCTTTATTCATATTATCTAGGATTAATATTTGGTTGAACTGGCACAACCGGAGGTTGTTCCTTCTTTTTTTTCTTTGGTGTTTTTGGAACAATTTGTGCCTGACCCAAGATTTTAATCTTGTATCCCGGCTCTAAAAAGTATTCTTTGTCATTTTCATCTTTGAAAACAACAACATAACGTTCATAATAAAAATCAATGCTAACGCTTTTTACATTGACAGTATAATCTTTAATTGGCTGACCATAGCCTTTACTACCACGCAAAAATACTTTTTTATTTCCAACCAAACTCATAAGTTTTTGTTGAAATGCATTTTTTGCATTTTCAGTAAATGCTGCTATCGTTCGTTCAAAATTAGTAAAATCTAATCCAACATTAAACTCCTGACCTTGTGGAGTTGGTTGTTGAGCAACAATAGGAGTATAAGCCGCATTTTGTTTGACTTGCGGCTCACTATCCAATTCTATTAGTCTTTTTAAACTAATCGACATAATAATCTTTATTAATCAGATTTTTTTGAAGCTTTTGAAGCTTTTGAAGCTTTTTTGCGAGTATCGGCCCATCCTGATACAATTTTCGCAACCAATTCTACTTCTTTTTTACGTCTTTCGTTTGAAGCAGAAAGTTCATCGGCAGCTTTTTCTTCAGGAGTTTTTGGCTTTACAATTGGCTCATATGGCTTTGGTTCACTCTTCTTAGGAGATTCTTTAGTTTCGGGTTCTTTTTTCTTACCTTCTTTTTCAGTAATTGTACCTGTTTCGGGTTTTCCAACTTGCTTGTATCCATCCAAACCAGTTGTAGGATCTTTTACTTTACCAAATGCATATGGCGTTTTTACTGGACCGGCACTACCATCCGCAGCACTACCACCAGCAGCACCGCTTGTTGAAATTTCTGTCATTTTTTTACGAATGATTTCTTTTAACTTTGCTTTTAATTTTTCACGCAAAGTGCCTCCAACAATAATTTTGCCTTTTTTCATTACGTTGTCTTTATTCATATATTATTAAATTTGTGATTTTATTTCTTTGATGAGTTCATATGAAAGCAACAAAACCATAACTTGATTGTCTTTGACACTCTTTGATGGTTTTACTTTATCCAATTGTTTTACAGTTTCTGTAATTTTAATTCTGATAACATCTGAATCAACTTGTGAACTCAATTCAGTCAATTCTTTCTTTACAGTTTCTACTTCTTCATTAATCAATACATTCAATGAATTTGTATTAGTAATATTGTTAATAAATTCTCTAAGTAATCGTTTTTGATTTTGATCAAGTCCTTGATATTTTTCATTCAAGCTATCGACCATGATTTTGTAAGACAACATACGAATATCTTCGCTTTGTTGCTTGTAGATTTTAATTACTTCTTCTTCTGCTTCTGGAGATTTCTTTTTGATACCGCATAGATTTTCACTAATAAAATTTCTAGCTTGAATTACTTCTTGAATATCAAACTTAATTTTATTATTAATGTGATCTTCAAATAATTTATAAACTGAAGCAAAAAGTTTATAATTTTTTAAACTTGATTTTAATAATGTTTCTGCGGAATAGACATCATTAATTTCTTTGATTAAATTATATTTTTGTTCAGTGAGTTTTTTGTTATCAAGTTTTTCTCTTTGCTTTAAAGTGATTGAGATATATTTTTCTGCTAGAGTTTCGTCTTTGGCACGTTCATTTACTAAGAAATTATACAATTGCCATTCGCGTCCAAGTTCTGTATTTGGCGAAAAATATTTAAACAGTAAATTTTTAGCCGGTGATTCGTCTTTTCCAGCTAAAATATCCGCAGTTACTTGTCGAGTAAGTAACTCAAATAGCAACCCAGTGTTTCTAAACTTAGAATGTTTTGCTTTATACATAATAATGTCTATTCCGTTATTTTATAAATATAGAGAAAAATGTGTAAAATTGATTTAAATACGATATTTATCTAACTTTAGTCAATTATATTAGATTCATCCAAAAATGATTTCTTTTTTGAATCTATATTTTCATTTAAAATTGATTTTGTACCATCTCCACGAAGATGCATATCCAATCCTTCAAAACTCAAAGGACTATTATTTTTGTATGCATGTGAAATAGGATGTTTTGTTGTTGTTTTATTTGAACGGCGAGTGTTTTCTTTACTACCCAATGGATCTTCTCCAAATGGATAATTTGATGCTTTTTTACGACCTGTTTGATCTCGTTCTTTTAATGGAGCTTCTCCTGCACCTGTTGGTGGTGCTGGTGTTTCTGCTGGTGCTGCTTCTGGTTCTGCTGCGCCGAGTTCAGGGGTTGCGCCAGCGTCTCCTTCTTCACCAGCATTAATTTTATTATATGGTTTTGCTGGATCAATACCTTCTTCTTCAATCTTCTTCAAACGATATGCTTGTTTTGCATCTTCAACAATATCATTGTTAATAGTGTCAATATCATCTTCACTGGTATTGAAGACAGTAGTATGAATCCATTTACGACTATAAATTTTGGCATCAATCATTTCTTTTGCCAAACTGGTTTTTTCTTGCCAGACACTAACCTTTTCTTTTTCAAAAATAGTCGATGGATTTGTTAATTCCAAACTAAAATCAACCAATTCTGCATCGCGATAACCTTGTGAATACAAATGAACAATTGCAATTTTTGTTAATTCACTAACAATAAATTTTTGAACACGTTGAACGGTACGTGCAAAACGAACGTCTTCTGCTGCTAATGTAGCTTTGCCGCTCAAATCTTCTTCATATCCCAAAAATGCCTTTGGAATCTTTAATGCAGCCATCATTTTGTTGCGAAGATATTCAATATCATCAATACCTGTAAATTCCATGCCACTCAATGGCTCAATGCTGGTTCCACTATCACTGCCACGAACAGGCAAATAAATATCTTCAACCATGTTCCACAAATTGAAACGAAGATTGTAGTCACCTGTTTTTTCATCAATATAAGGAACTTTTTTTGTTTTATTGATCAATTTTTCCATATATTGATCAACTTCGTTTGGTGGAATATTACCAATGTCAACCTTGTAAATACGCTTTTCAGGTGCTCGCATAATACGATGAATCAACATTGCATCTTCCATCAAACTAACTTGTTTCCAAACACGACGCGCACCTTCAATAATACCTTTTCCGTAAGGTAAGAAATTGCTATCGCTCAACAAACGAAAATGTGCAACCTGATAATTTTCTAATTCTTCAATTTTTCCACCTTCTGGTAAATTTACTTGAAATTTAATATAATTTTTATTATTTAAATCGCTATTTTCTACACGGGTAACGTTGTAGCTACTAATTGGTTCAACCATGTAAACGCCAAATTCTGGACTTACATACATTTTCAAGTAAAAATCACCATATTTGACCAAATTACGAGTCCAACTCCACAAATTAAATTCAATATTTAAAATGTCATAAAACAAATTATGAAGAATTTGTTTGACGTTATCATTGGTGCTACGAATTGTTAGCATATCGCCCAATTCGTTTTGCGTTAAACACTCATCTGCATAAATATCTAATGCACTACTGATAATAGGGTCCATATCCATTGTGTCGTAATCACGAAACAATTCAATACGAGCCGCTTGATAACTCAATGTGAAATCACGGCTATATTGATTATAAGCACTTGTGCGAATACGATTGAAACGATCACGTAAGGTATTACGATCTGTCGCGTATGCTAATTCGTCGGTGTCTACTACTTTCAGTTTTTTACCACCAATATTACGAACAATTACGTCGGTGCTAAATAATCTTCTTAATTTTGAAAACAACGAACGTTGTTTCAACTCTTTGAATTCATCTGTAGGCATATTTGTATATATATCTTATAATAACCAATTTAAAGACTCTTTTTTATCATTACCAGTTTTTCCGATATTCATTTCCCATGCTTGTTGAGCAGTTAAATTACCAGTTTTATAAATTGGATCTGCATTTCCAAGCTTGTTGATGTTGTTTATCAAACTCTTAGTAATATCAACACCCTGTTGACGTAATTTTAATGCAGTATCACGCACCCACATACCAATACTAAATGACATAACCAGATCGTCGTGATATTTTGGCAACGCTTCTGGTTTGTTACCATTCCAAATAAATGTTCTCAATTCATTTACCAATCTTGCTGAACGAACTTCAATGCTACGTTCTCTAAAATACATTTCCAAACGAGATACAATCAACGGACGAGTCTTCATTGTTGTCGTAAATCCCGGCACCATCTTCTTTTCCATAGCATTAAACTTGTTTGATATCTGACGTTCAATATCTACATATTGAAGATCGGCACTGCTATAAAATGTATTAGGATAGCCACGGTCAATAATTTGCTGTAATACTGCCCATCCGATATTTGCATTTTCAACAACTAATAATGCATTGTTATATTCGGTCGCAACGCTAACCAACATATTACCGTAATCTTTAGTATTAATTTGACCTTGATATTCGGCAACTTGCGTGAAACTTTCAATATCAATTACATGAAATGCGCTATAATCTGCACCATCTCCACGCGCAACGTCGGCACAAACAATATAACTACGACTATAATCTGGATATTCCCAAATCCAATAACTTTTATCAATACCCCGCATTTCTATCGGATCTTTAACCTTTTCATTTTTGTAAAAATCTAATGTAGGAATATCAATTACAGTGTTACCGGTAGTACTAAAATCACAATCACATTCTTGTGCAGATCCTTTTACACCACTCAAAGCTGTTTGTTGGTCGCGCCATTTTTGATCACGCTCCGGATGTAAATGCCACGGCAACTTAATTGTATGAAAATTGTTTTTCTTTGCTTCAGCGTCAACCCATGTATTATGAAAGAAATTACCAACTCCGTTTGGTGTACTCAAAACAATTGCACGACCACCTGTACTCAATGTGTATTGAGCAGACAACCAAATTTCTTCGATATTATCAATAAATGCAGCTTCGTCAATAATTAGTAATGACAATGCCGCCGAACGTCCTGCTGTACCTGCACTACTTTCTGCCTTGATTGTACTACCATTTTTTAATACTAGAGAAAGACGATTGTTTTCAACAACGGGCACTTTTAACCAAACGGGTAAATTATCATTGGCAAATCGAACACGGGTAACAATTTCTTTACTTGTTTCTTGTGTAATACTAATACAGCGAATATTTTTATCTGTATGAAATACCATCAGCCACAAACTATATGCGGCAACCAATGTGCTAATACCCATTTGACGACTTTTTAAAATGATATTAAAATCATTTTCTACCAATCCACTTAATGTTTCTTCTTGAAAAGGATACAAATCAAAATTAATTGTGCCACGAATTGGATGTTGAATCTTTACATATTTCTTCATGAAATATATCGGATCAACCAAACATTTTTTATACTCTTCTTTGATTATTTCTTTTAATGATTTTTCAGCCATTTTGCAATTTCTCCTCTTTTTCCTGTATCTTTTTCAATGTTAATTTATTAATATTTGGATCAAGCGCAACGTTATAATTTAATTTAACTAATTCGCTTTCTGCTAATGCGATTCCACTATTGACTTTATCAAGATCTTCTTTCAAATCTTTCAATACAAGTTCGCGTCTATCTGTGTCATCTACCCAAATTTCATTGCTACCATCTTCATTGAAAAATTGAGGATCTTTTGTTTGTGGTGTATAATTTTCAAGGTAATTTATGCTATCAACAATCTTTGATTTGAAATCTTTCATCATTGATAATTCATTGTTAATTACTTTAAATTTTTCATAGTCATTGTAAATTCCACGACTTTTTAAGATTGCTTCAAATTCAATATTGCATTCATAGCATCGTTGAGTCTTCGGATATATTTTCTGATCAAGATAATTTCCCCATTTCATATCTGCGTTACAAACCGTGCAGCGTTGTTCAAAAACATACTGTGCTTTTTTGCTTACACGTTTCTTATATCCATTCTTCTTTACCCATTTAACACCATTACTATCTTCCCATTCTTCTCCTTCTTTTCGACTTTGCAATGCCACATTTTCATCATATCCTACTTGAATGAATGGTCTAGTTCCGTCAAGATAATCGCGTACAATGCTTAAATTACTTTTTCCTGATGCTTTTTTCATAAATTTATAACAGCCTTTATTACATATAACATAATATCTATATAAGTTTTTTATATTTTAAATGTTTCGTTAAACACACTCGGTGCAGTATTATATGAACGCTTTGATTCATCCCACGGGTCATTTGTATATTGCCAGTTCCAAAACAAATCATTTGGAGTATTGAATCCAAAAAACTCAAAAACTTGTTTTTGAGTTTTCACAACACTTGGACCGTTCCAATTTTGACCAACTGCAATAAATCCAGCGTCAATATTTTTAACAATATTGCTTTCTCCCAATGTAGCATGTCGGCTTTCAAGCCAATTTAATCTTTCAATTAATTTTTGGTAAAAGCTATTGGCTTGTCCCCATCTAATGCTTGTAAAAAATACAACAGCATCACATTCAAAAAGTTCTTTACTAACTTTCCATAATTCATCATTTTTGTTGTTATAACTACACCAACAACGATGATTTCCCGTAGGATTTTTTTCTTTATCTTTTAATGCCGAGTCTTTTGTACCACAATGATATCCACCAAATTGCTTGTTGCTACTAACATTACCTTCACATGGTAAAATATTTAATTTTGGAATATCAAGATGAATTATTTTATCACTTCCAAGAGTTTCTTTTATTTTTATTGCCAATTGAGTACTTTTTGGTACATCATCTTTGTGTTGTATCCATCTATTACTAGTTGTGAGTAACAATGTTTTTTTCTTAGTTTTTAAATAATCTATTGTTTTTAAATACTTACGCGCATAAACGTCCATATCAATCTCACTTGATGGTAGTTTTGTTTCATTTAGTAGGTCGGACAAATAAATCATATATATAAATATATAGTGTTCCAATAAAAAACCCTGCTAGATTTCTCTAGCAGGGTCTGATTTTTAGGAACTAATTATGCGCCGGGAAATTGAGCACCTGTTGGCAAGATGTTGAAATCAAGAATAATGAATTCAGCAGTCTTTGCTGGTTGCAAGTAGATTTGACCGTAAAGAACATTTCTATCTATCAAGTCTGGTGTATTGTTTTCAGCATCCATTTTTACTTGGAATGCATACAAACCACTACGTTGTTGTACGCTTTCCAAATATGGATTGACAATACTCAAGAAACGATTTCTTGTTGCGGCAACATTTTGTTCGAATACCAAGAACTTGCTTGAACTTGCAATAAATTTCTTCAATGCAATCAACAATCGACGAACGTTGATACGATCCAATGCGCTTGGTTTGATTTGAAGTGTCTTTTGGCCCCATACACAAATTCCTTGACCCGGAAATGCTGCGATTGGGTTAACACGACCTTCATACAACACATCGCGTTCAGCATGTGTTAATCTATCAAGAACTTGAACAGCTTGTGCGATACCACCACGATTCAAACCTGCTGGAGCAAACCATTCGGCACTTGAATTATCATTTGCAGCATAAATTGCTGGCATAATAACACTTGGTGGAACACTGATGATCTTGTTCATATTGGTATCAAGAATCTTGATCCAAGGATAATATGTACCAACATAATTGCTATCAATTGTTGATACGTCATTTACAGCAGCATCAATCATACCAACTGTTTGATTGCTCTTAGGGAAGATAATGTTATCCATGATGTAGAAACAATCTCCGCGAGCTTCGCACATATCAATTACCAATTGGGCAACATAACTATGTTGGCTATGGAAGATACCCGGTGTAGCAATCAAGTTAATATCAAATTCATCTGCATTACCAAGAGCACCTACAACTTGTTTGTAAGCAATACTACCGCCACTATTAATGTTAGTACAATTCAAACCTTGAGTATTACCTGCTGTGATATCACTACCAACATTGATTGGAATTGCTGGGCTTTGACCATCAAATCCGCCTTGGAAACCTAGTACGAATTTACGCATCTTAACATAATTTGCTTCATTAGCAGCATCATATACAGATGGAATACTACCACTTGTTGCGGCTGGTAACAAACTACCAGTTGTTGCAATATAAGCAGCACTACCGCTACCCAATACATCGCCCAAGTCGAAGTCGATATTCTTACCATTGCTATCATTTGCACCCATCGCTGGAATTGGAGCAAAATATTGCAATGTGTCTTCGGCCACAGTTACACCAGTACTTGCTGTTGGATACAGTGCGGTCAATTCATCATCAGCACCTAGTGGATTATCACCAAAGACTGTGCCGGACGCATATTTGCCCGGTGCTTGACCGTAGATACTTGCTTTGCTGTATTTAACAATTGGAACATAACCAGTTGCTGTGCTGCCAATTGGTGTTGTATATGCTTGGAAACCATAAGGAACTGCACTTACTGGATAAGCAATTTCACTCATTTCAATACGAATGTATTTACTCAAGTTGTTATAAGTACCAAATTCAATAATCTTACCTGCATAGGTAATATAATTGTAGCGATCACCAATACGACGTGCAATGAAGTTTGCGCTATCTGGATCCAAACTCAAATTTTGGAAGATTTCCAAATATTTAGGTTTCTTTTCCGTGTCGCTAAAGTCACGTACTGCCAATGTGAAACTACCCCAATCACTACCAGCAACTGTACCAGCCAATTTGACATTACTGATTTCAATCTTGTATTTTTGATTGGTGTAAGTACCGTCCGCTAATGTATGAACTTTAAACAATTCAAATTTAGTTGCATTTGCGGTGCTACCATCTGCACTCCATGGAGCAATACCTTGACTCTTTACCCAAGGAGTATATGCATGGGTCAATCCAAAGCTGCTATCACCAGCATTCAAGTTCAATGAATATGAATCGGTGAATGTCAATGGATTGCCGGTTGTGAAACTAGCACTTGGAAACACTGCACCACGGATTTGCCAACCTTCTGTTAACAGATTTGCAGCAACACGTTGTACGCTACTACCGAAGAATTTATATAAGTAAGCAGCTTCAATTTTGGTTCCTGCAACTTGTTTTGCTGGATTTCCAGCAGTTGGATCTGTGCCGAAGACATTGGTAATATATTTGTTACTTGCTGGATCCAATGAGAAATCATAGAAACCAACAGTACTACCATCACTCTTTAATTGCAATTGAAAATTTAATGCAGCTTGATCAACGCTGCCACTATATGTACCAGATGAAGCAACGCTAGAAGTCAATACGCTACCACTAAATCCTGCGGCACTAAGCGTTGAATCCAATGTTGCGTGTTGTGTATCAGATAACACTGCTAAAATTTGTGGTAAGCGACCGCTTTGTGAAACTGGACTGCATGGATCGCCATAACTACCATTTGATGCACTAAATTGTCCGGTCAATTGACCAAATGAACCACTTATAATACCGTTAACAACTAATTGAACACCACATCCACCTGAAACAACCGACGATGTAAATGAACCACTAATCAATTTAATTGCGCTGCCATCAGTAACAATACCGTTATCAGTATTTACAACGGTAATACCACTAACAGGAAATGAACCACTAACACTACCATTTGCTCCTGCGGTTTCGGTTAGTGCTTGTAATAATTTAACAGTTCCAGATGCACCGCTTCCTTGAAGACTACTTGTAACACGCAATGATGATGCAGTAGTATTTGTTGAAAACGCAAATGCAAACTGTTGATTGTAGTACAATTTACTTCCGCTACTAAAATTGGAGGTGCTTCCACTTACTGCATCTCCTTGTGAGGCTTGGAATTTACCAATAAATGATGCTCCACTTAAAAATGTCAACGATCCGCTTGTGCTTGATGCAGTATAGTCAAATGTAGCGGCTAAATCATTATTGTCATACAAAACATATGAACTAGCACTATTAAATGCACCTGCACTGCCACTGCGTGCCCATGAACCCGGTTCTGCCCAAATGACGAATGGGTTATTTTGGTTATATCCAGTTAATGCACCCACACGAACAACTGTTACGAATCCCTTTTCTTTCAAATATTCTTTTGCTGTATATGGGCCGTAATAAACACCATCAGCTACACCAAATTTTGCTTCTAAGTCAGCAGTACTGGTAACTAATGTTGGGGCAAAGCCCGGTCCTTGCGGAAATGGAGCAACAATTGCTGCGCCAATATCTGCTACTCCTTGAGCAATGCCGCTCAAATCGTTTTCGCGGGTAAACACACCGGGACTAACGATTCTATCTTCTGGGCTAAATTTTCCACCTTCAGTAATTGGCATATATTAAATTTCCTTTCAAATCAGTTTTTTTGTTATATAAAACTAAATATAAATATACGTCAAAAATTCAAGATTATAATATTTATAGTTTTTTTATAAAATCTTTATTTTAGCGAGCTATTGCGATTCCACTTGCTGAAAAACTAAATTGTATTGAACTTGTAGAATTATTAATTGCTTGGATTTTAGCAGGAATCATTTGATCGTTGTTTTGATTATATATTTGAATGAATGGAGATGTTGTATTTAAATTATGATAAAAACTCCACGTTGTACTAGAAGAAAATGATTGTTTTGCTACAAATATTTGATTTGCATAACTTGCTGTTTCAGTATAACTCGCAGTTATAGAAAGACTACTAGACGGAACAATATATGATCCTGTTACAATGCCGGTTGAATTTGTAGTTAAAATAAGATTTGAACCAGATACAAAACTTTCGGTGTACGCTGTATTCGCGCCGTTTCTTTGATCAAATCTTATTGAATAGCTGCTTATTAGTGCCATAAAGGTTGATAATAAATATAATTTATTTTATTGTTTATATAATATTTATGGCATGTAAATCAATTTAAACAATAAAATAAATTGTAACTGATTTATTATATGTTAAAATATACGCTATATGGTAGACAACACCATACTTATTAGTAAGTTATGAAATTTTATATAGTTGATACAACATTAGGTAAAACTCCTGTGTATTATAATACACTCAACGAGGTAGTTAAACATTTAGAGGGCACTGTACAACGAAAATTTAAACAGAATCGTCGTACCTATATGCAGAATCTTATTGATTTGGGCCATGGTCCAGATGATTCGAATGGTAAAACATTTGTAGAATCACTGGCAAAATATTTTGATATTGGAGTTGTAAAGCAACTGCGTCATGTTAAATGTAATATTTATGAAGTAGCCCAATATTCAAACTATCGTACCGAAATGGGAGATTAATATTTTTTGTTATGGATCAGTTAGATGTTAACTGGGGAAAGCCATACAAAACTGATAGTATCTGGCAGCGTGATTGGTTAATTCCTCAAGAACTTAGATTTAGTTTTTTCGATTATTGGAAGAAGCACAGTCTTTCTTTAAAGGCACAGGGATATAGTGTCGCAAAAAAAGATGGTGAATGGATATTAATCGAATCAAAAGCCAGAAAAGTATTGTTTGATGCACCGGTTGATGTTGGAGCAAAACAAGAAGAATCTTTGGAAGTATTGCCATTAAACAATTCGACTGGATTGCGTCCTTGGCAAGTAACTGCTGCGGAGAAATTATGTGCGGCTATTAAAAAATGGGGTGCGGGTATTGATGGTAGTGATGTTGGTGTTGGTAAAACATATACTGCATGTGGCGTTGCAAGAGAACTAAACATGCAAATATTGATTGTTTGCCCAAAAGCAGTAATGGAATCTTGGAAGCGTGTTATTGTTAATCATTTCAAAATGAAAGACAAATTAGTAGGTATTATAAACTATGAAATGCTACGAACTGGAAGAAAAGATAGTCCATTTGCAAGTTATGTAAAAAGACGCGAAACGCGCAGAAAAGAATTTGTTTGGAAGATACCTAAGAACACCTTAATTATTTGGGATGAAAGTCAGAAATTAAAAGGTGCCAAGACAAAAAACAGTGAGACATGCATTGCAGCATTGAATCAAGGATACAAGATGTTGTTTTGCAGTGCTACAAATGCTACAAATCCATTGGAGTTAAAAACTGTTGGATCTGCGTTAAAGCTATTCAACAACAATCCACAGTATTATGCGTGGCTGTATGAACACGGTGTTACCAAAGGACGTTTTGGTTTGGAATTCACTGGTGGCAAAGAACATTTAGTCAAGTTAAACAAAGATATATTTGTTAATAGAGGTGTTCGATTGAGTCGCGACACAATTCCAAATTTTCCAGAAAGTCAAATAATTGCAGCGTGTTATGACATGGAAGAAGAAGCTCAGAAAAAAATCAATAAGATTTATTCTGAAATGGAAAGTGAGCTTAAAAAATTACGCAAGAAAATAAAAAAAGAGCGTAATACGAATGAATTGACTGCTATATTACGAGCACGACAAGAAATTGAATTAGTAAAAGTACCACTGTTCCTTGAAATGATAGAAGAAGGTCTGGAAAATGGAATGAGTGTAGTTGTATTTTGTAATTTTACAGAAACTATTCATGCACTTGCAGAACGTTTAAATACCCAATGTATTGTAAATGGTGAACTTAAATATGAAAAAGTTCGCCAGCAAAATATTGATAATTTTCAAAATGATAAAGAAAGAGTAATATTAGTCAATATTGCTGCTGGTGGAGCCGGACTTTCTTTACATGATGTGACAGGTAAATATCCTAGATTGTCACTAATTTCACCATCTTATTCAGCCGTTCAAATGCGTCAATCCACAGGTAGAGTGTGGCGTGATAGTGCCAAAAGCAAAAGTGTTCAAAAAATTGTTTTCGTGGCAAAAACTGTTGAAGAAAGAGTTTGTGAAAGTGTAAATGAAAAATTAGAAAACATGGATTTGTTAAATGATGGAGATCTTAAATATGATGAAACAAGTAACAGTAACTAGTGGCGATTGGAAAAAAACGGTTAAAATCGACGCCAATTTATTTGATGATATATATGCAGAAGCATGCACACAAATTATTGAACAAATGGCAAAAGAAAAACAACTAAGATTGGCTGCGGTTATGATTTGTTGGAGCGGCAACAATTCAGAGAAAAAACTAATAACCTATAATAGTTACAAAATATTAATAAATGCCGGGTTACATAAACAAGCAGAATTTTTACGTAAAAATCTTTATAAACAAACAAATATAGATTGGGCAGTAGAGCCTATAAAAAGCAATTATGAATGAGTCAAATATTGATGTGACAGCGTTGTTGTTCCGTTTGCAAGAAATGGAAAACAAAATCAAAGAAATGGAACAATTAAAACGCGATGTCAAAGATATAAAAGAACTTACAACTGTTGGTTCTGATATTGCATCAGAAATTCAAAAAGAAATTGTTGCTGAAGTCGATGCGTTAAAACAACAAGACATAAAGATTCCATTTTTAGAAAAACAAGCTGAAGATATTATATTTCAACCACGTAAATTAATTGGAAAAGCAGCAAAACCGTTACTAGAATCAGAAATCCTAGAAGTTCAAAAACATACAAATAGTGCTAGACAAGCGGCAAAAAGATTAGGTGTTAGTTATCCTACATATAAAAAATATTGCAAGATGTATAACATCTTTAAAGTTCGTGATCAGACGCAAAAACGACCAGACGTTGCTCCTGTAAATCCTTATAAAGGAAAATATCCGATCAACAAAATTCTTAATAATCAATTTCCAAACTTTCCGATTCATCGATTAAAAGATAAATTGGTGCGAGCAGGTATTAAAAAAAGCGAATGTGAACAATGTGGTTTTAGCGAACGCCGTATTACAGATGGAAAAATACCATTATTATTAAACTTTGAAGACGGTGATCGTCACAATCATAAATTAGAAAATTTAAAAGTACTATGTTATAATTGTACGTTTGTATCTGGTAGAGGATATATAAAACGAGGAACTGTTCATTTCAATATGGACCCCGATATTTTGCAAGGTGCAAAATTTCCAATTAAAGCACGGTTTTAAATTTTTTATATAGATATTTATAATTATGAGTACTGGATTTAATCATTTGATCGCCAAGCATGGAATTTTAACATCATTTAGTATTGCTCGCAAAGTGTCTAAAAAAGACATCAAACAAATAAGCGACAAAATTAAAAAGAAATGTAAAACCAAAGAAGAATTCAATGAATTGTTGCAGAAAGAAGTGTTAAAAACTACTAAGTATTCAATGAATCAGGATTTGATTCCGGGTTTAATATTACCGGAAAAAGATATTAAGCAGTCGGCGAGAAAAGAATTGGCAGATGAAAAGAAATTGATGAAATTAAATTATATTGCCAATATAATTGCAAAAAAATTGATGGATCACAAATTGTCAAAAGATGAAATTTGTTATATTATTTTGACAATGTTAAGCTCGCTCGGATTAAATGATCAAGATTTTAAAAATTTTAACAACAAATATGGAACGATTGACGAAAACATTGAAGAAGATGATGATGATTCTGATGATTCGTTTTAATAAAAGTATAAGCGAATACTATCAAATTGATCCACAATTGCAATTCCTTTATATTGCCATTTTTCTTTTTTAGCAGTTTGCATCAGTTTTTTAAAACTCTCTTCTTTTTTATCCAATATTATTACCATACCAACAACATCGCTGCCGTTAATAATCGAAGACTCGTCCACTTTATTGTTATTTAATGAATCAATTAATAATTTAAATTTTTCATTTGTTTTATAAAAAGTTAATAATTTTTCAATTGATTTGGCAACTCCTTCAGTTGAGCTATTTTGTTTTATAATTAAACACGGTGAATATAACCCCGGAAACTCTTTTATAATTTGATTATAAAAAATCTTGTCGGTTAATAATTGAATTAAAATATCTTGATTCATACGACTTATACATATATACTAAACCTAACATCTGAATTTTTATATGATACCAGCAGTAATTATAAAAAATATGAATATATTAAATATTTCTGACGCAGCATCTCTTATCGACAACCGCAAAGTAGTTTTTATCACTGGAGTAACAGGCCAAGATGGTAGTCATATGGTCGATTATTTATTGAAAAATACCGATTATATGATTTTTGGAGGAGTACGTAGATTGAGCGTACCTAATCATGCCAATTTAAAAGATGTTGATTGGAGTAAAAATAGATTTGCATTGGTTAATTTTGATCTTAGTGACGCACATGCAATCAATGCTATTGTAAAAGAATTGAAGCCAGACTATTTTATTAATCTTGCCGCACAAACATTTGTTGGTAGCAGTTGGGATTTTCCTGCCCAAACATGGGAATGCAATACAACCGGTGTTATTCATATTTTAGAAGCTATTCGTCAACACAAACCTACATGTCGATTTTACAATGCAGGTTCATCAGAAGAATATGGTAATGTTGAATACGCACCCCAAGATGAAAAACATCCATCAAAACCACGTAGTCCATATGGAGCAAGCAAAGCTGCGGCACGTCAATTGGTAAAAGTATATCGTGAAAGCTACAAACTGTATGCAATACAAGGATTATTATTTAATCATGAAGGAACTCGTCGTGGCGAAGAATTTGTAACTCGTAAAATTACAAAAGGAGTGGCACGTATCAAAAAAGCATTGATAGAAGGCAACCCGTTTAATAGTATTGAATTGGGCAATGTATATGCAAAACGAGATTGGAGTGATGCTGAAGATTTTGTTGATGCAATTTGGAGAATGTTAAATCAAGAAAAATACAGAATTGATTTTGATAGTCATATGCAAATTCAAGAATATGTGGTTTCTAGCAACGAAACACATACAATCAAAGAATTTATTGAAATGGCATTTACAGCAGCAGGTATAAACGGCGGATGGCATGGAAATGGACTTGGTGAAGAATATAGCATTAGTGTGGCTGATGCTATGAAATATGATCCAATCAATAGTGTACTGGTAAAAATTAATCCAAAATTCTATCGACCCGCCGAAGTTGATCTTTTACTTGGTAATAGTAATTTGATAAGAAATGAATTGCAATGGCAACCAAAAACAACATTTCCACAATTGGTAGAAAAAATGGTGTTAAATGACCTAAAATTAATGGGATTATAATGAATACGTTAATAATTAAAGAAAAGTCGGCGTTATATAAATTATATTGGTATCTTAAACACAAAATTACTAATACAGGCCCACATGGTAAACATTGTGGATGCAATAAATGGGGAAGTTATGTTGGGTTAGGATGTGCAAATCCTATATATAAATTAACAGTGCATGGTTCGATTGGAGATAAAAAATATGAATGAATCTTATACATTATACAATTCAACTGTGATGGATCATTTTATGAATCCACGCAACATGGGTGATATCAAAAATGCAGATGCTATTGGCGAAGTTGGTGCCGCAGCATGTGGTGATATCATGAAAATTAGTCTTAAAATAGATGAAACTACTGGAAAAATCATCGACGCAAGATTTAAGACTTTTGGTTGTGGCAGTGCTATTGCTGCTAGTAGCATGGCCACAGAACTCATCAAAGGACGCACCATAAATGATGTGGAACAAAATTTTAATAATCAACAAATAGTAGATGCATTGGGTGGTTTGCCTCCGGTAAAAATACATTGTAGTGTATTGGCAAGCGAAGCATTAAATGCAGCACTTGAAGATTATAAAAAAAGAAAAGGTATAAAATAAGTTATGAATCGAAACAACTTCTTAAAAAGCTGTTTGGCATTGTGTGGATTGGGCGCACTAACCGCAGATGCAACAGAAACTAAAACAATTAAAGAACAAACACCAAATATTATTACAACTAATCAATTGCATGTTACAGACGGCAAAGATACATATACTATTGTTGTTAGACATGGAACATTAATGATTGAAAAATTAAAAACCGAAAAAGAAAAACAAAAAGAAAATTTGAATGTAGCAAATACATCTGGTTTATCAATTATTCCGAAGGTTGTTAAACCAGCGTCATTTGTGTTTATGTTATAAAAAGTTGACAACTACGGTGGTCTCTATATAATGCATGAGGTAGACATCGATCTACATAATAATTATTAGAAAAACATATATGAAAAAAGATTATACAAAAATTGTATTCGTGGTAGACAGAAGTGGAAGTATGGGTAGTATTGCCAATGATGTTATTGGTGGTTATAACAAGTTTATTTCTGACCAAAAGGCATTAAAGCATGGTACATGCGACGTAAGTTTTTATCAGTTTGATACACTTTATGAAGCTGTGTATGAAAATACTCCAATTGACTTTGTAAAGGATTTGGACAACAAGACATTTGTGCCAAGAGGCGGCACCGCTTTGTTGGATGCAGTTGGAACTACAATTAAAAATGTAGGAAATCACTTGGCAAAGTTGCAAGAATCAGAACGACCAGAAAAGGTATTGGTTGTTATTATTACAGATGGTGAAGAAAATAGTAGCCACACTTATACTTGGGATCAAGTAAAGAAGTCAGTTGAACATCAAAACAAGGTTTATAATTGGCAATTTACTTATATTGGAGCAAATCAAGATGCTTGGAGTGTAAGCGCAAATCTTGGTATTGCTGCCGATGCTAGTTTGACGTATGCTGCAAATAGCAAAGGTAGTGCGAATATGTTTGCATCGTTAAGTGCCAATACAACTGCTCTTCGTAGTTTTGCAAATACAACATTTGCTTACAATCAAAAGGATCTTGATGCACAAAAAGATGCTGGTGCAACTGTGACAAAAACAGTGACAACTGTCAAAACGGTTGTTACTCCTTAAAAAAGCAAATTAGTATAAAACTTATCAAGAAGGGAATTGAAAAATTTTTCAATTCCCTTTTTTGTTACTCGTTTTTTTCGGGTTTGATCTTTGTAAAATTGGATCATTTCCGTGGTTAGTTCCATTTCTTCTTCTTGAATTTTGATAGTGATTGCATTCATAAATAAAAAAAACTCTGAACGATAAATATTTCGTTCAGAGTTTAATGTTATGAATTTTCTTCACATTCCTACTTTTTTACCAAAAAATGTTCCCAATCTTTGTGTCGCGCTTCACGAATCAGATACATAACGTCAATAGGCTTTGGTTTTGTAGGCTGACGAATCAACTTCAAACCAATTTCACTATTTAGTTTGTTACCTTTTTTACTGTTAATATCTTTTCTGATAGTAACAAGATTATCCCATTCGTCGCTACCTCCACGACTACGAGGAATAACGTGATCAACATTCAACATTTCTTTTGGCAATTGCTGCCCGGTAACTTGACAAGTATTATTATCACGCTGGAAAATACTATCGTTACTTGGCTTGCCGTCAAATTCTTTACGAGGCATTTTGTCATAATTGACAGCAACAATAACAGTTGGTACACGATATTTCTTATTTGCGCCACTGATAGTCAGATCCCAATCACGAATAGGTAGAGTAATCCACTCGCTCCATGATACAGGACGCATATTGATAACATTAGCAAAATCAGGAGTTCCATCATCTTTAAGAGCATATTCGATGTCGATTGCTAATGCTGATGGTTCTGGTTTTGTTTCGCTACCAGTTAGGCTAATAATTGCATCTTTGACACTCTTGTAACCGATTGGCTTCCAAGCACTGTTCAACTGCAACGTAATTGGTTTGTTTGCTATTTCACTCATAACGTCTCCACGATATATAAAAACTACGTAGGAGTCAAGTTTTTTCGCTGATATTCTTCAAGCTGCTCATCCAAGCGACTTTTGGCCATATGCAAATCAACTTCATACCATTCATTTTTTACACTTTTTGCAAAGTGTTTCATGGTCTCCTTGATTTTCTTTTCGGCTTGCAAATATTCGGGATGAAACAAACTATATTCCAAAATGTAATTACGAAACGGACTAGCCGTTTGATAAGTATGCAATCGATTTTTGAGGTCTTTTGTAACTCCTACTTTGATCCAACCGGGAAAGTTTTCATTGCTTATTATGTATAAATACCCACTCATTCATATGATTTCATCAACAAGTCCTTTTTCAAGGCATTGTTCAGCATTTAAATATATATCATGATTGAGCAATTTGTCAAGTTCTTCTTCTGTAAATTTAGTATGACTCAAATAAATATCTTTTATAAATTTCATCAACAGTTCAAGATTATATATTTCATCTTTGAACTGAGCAAAGTTTCCCCACAACCCACCGCTCACCTGATGAATCAACATGAAGCTGTTTTTTCTGATAAAACGTTTATGAGCCACTACACTCAATAATGTTGCCGCGCTGGCGGCAACACCTTCAACATAACTATGCACAGGGACTCTGCTATTTTTAATTCTATCAACCGCACTAAATGCACTGAATACTTCACCACCATCACTACTAATATACAATTCAATTGGAGGTGCTTCTACTAAATTATAAGATAAAGTTACCATTAATAGATTTTTAGCTACACAATCTAAATTTCTATTTAAATCAAATATACTTTGTTTTGTGACATCATCATAAAAATAAACTTGATTACTATTTAAATTGAGAGATAAATCTTTACTTTCTTTACCCGCTATTCCAGTACCATCGCCCGATCCATCATCTGCAATTATTGTGAAACGTTGTTTTGCATTCATTCGTTTGATCATAGACTTTATCTCCTTTGGTTGATGTCTCTAATAAATATACACGATCTGAATGAAATCCATATTTAATGTCATCAATTAACGCTGCCCGAAAATCGTCATCACACATGCAGCGCATAAATATATAATTATTCCGAGTAACTGCTGTGGTATCACAAAAAATGCAATTTATGGTCATAGGATTAATAATATATTAAACAATAGTACCTTGTCAAAATAAAAATGGACTGTAACCGTAAAGTCACAGTCCATATATTTGTATATTTGTATATATACTACATATCACCCACCCATTTGACAGTTACAGCGTCATTTTCATGAATTGCATAGTAATTGCTATGGCCGTAATTATCCAATGCCAAGTTTCTGCTATATTCTTTAGATATTGGCGAGCCAAAATCTTTCCAATAGGGCTTTCGACTTGGAGTGTGACCGAAAATTTGATTAATACCTTTAATACCAACAAATTCATCACTATCACACCACATAATACCACCGTATACCTCGCCACCACCGCGACTCATACCTGCACGTAAAATAGGTGCAGCGGGTTTTCCTGCGTATGCATTTTCCATTGCTTCGGTACAAATTTCATCAATCCATACATTGAACGGTTTATCTGCCCCGTATTTTACATACAGAGCTTCATGCACACCTGCATGGCTGCAAAAATAATTTCCAACCCATGTGTGCGTTTTCAGCTTACGCCAATCAGATTCTTTTAATACAGAATTAATTGCATAATCTTTGCCAGTTTCATAACCACTGCATTTGTAGCTCCGACCCGGCATTGCATAACTAATATCATGATTTCCCATCAAATGGATTCTATTAGGTTGTTCAAGTGATGCAGCAAGCCAATTTGCAGTTTCAAGTGCAATTCGATAATCGTCACCAAAATCATCAAAATAATCGCCGAGAAACACAATCTGATCAGCAGATTCGTGTTTGATAATTTTGTCAGCTTTTTCGATGCAATTGTGTAGATCTGGAATAATCAATGTTTTCATATTAATATTTATTTTCACAATCACAATAAATCAAACCACAATGTTCACATTCTGGTTCTGTAACCGCTTTATCTGCGTTTGCTTTTCGTATTCTCTTTTGTCTGATTTTTTCTTGTTTTTTTAGTTCTTCGGATTCTTCTTTTAAAGAACGTTTAAAAGAACCTTTTGGAGCACCACAAACTTCATCGATTGTCTTTGGTCTTCTCCAATTGATATTGTCATAGTTTGATTTAAATTGCTTGCTGAAACAATTTCGAGGACTGTCGCCTTTACCATTCATAAATTTATATTTTGGTTGTAAACGGACACGGATTGTTCATTAACTCTTCTTCAGTTCCATACCCGTCCATGATATCAAAGTCGTCGGTATAACGCAACTGTAAATGCAAGTGTTCAAATGTATTTCCATTGGTTGGCCATGTTCCAATTTTTCCTACTGGATTACCCATTTTTATGTACTTTTGATCAGTTATTGTGTGAGGATCAAGATGAGCCAAAATTATAAATGGCCCATCTTTTTTACGTAGAATAATTCTACCTCCCCATCCTATTTTTGTATCTAAATCTTTAAATACATCAATTACATTTAAGTCGCATGGTGCAATAATTTCTGTTCCTTTTTTAACATTTATATCACATCCCAAATGATAATAATTTTGTGTATTATCTAAATAGGTGCCTTTCCAAATATCTTTTCTATTTTCTCCATAACCACCATAAGTTGCAATATTTAATTTTTTCAATTCACGATCCAAATATTGGGGATCTTTTACAGACGGAATAAAATTGCGTCTAGTCAAGTAGAATTGGTTTAAATTAATATTAACAAAACTGTGTGGTGGCCATCTAAAAAAAGAATTTGGTGTAAGATATTTCATTATACAAAATGTATTTCGTCGAATCCTTCTTGGGTGGAAGGTGGCTGATACTTTGCCAGCATTTTGTCAATAACAAATTCTGGAACATTTCTACCTCCCCCTGCCCCACGTTTTTGATTGCGTTCAATCAGTGTTTTTTTGTCACACACAAAAGCGTATGCAACAACTCTAGCATTAAACTGTTTTGCCGCATTGACATAATCTTTGCGATCTTTGGCGTTCATGCTAGTAGCGTCAACAATAACACTTTCGTTACGACGCAAACAATGGTCGAGACGCCGCTTCAATGTAGAAAACACAATTGGTGTTACACTTTGATCTTCTTCACCACTACCCAATTCGGCACGAAGAGCATCGCTACTCAAATACTTGAATGATGGATTTTCCTGCCACATTTTTTTTGCAAATGTAGTTTTGCCGCTTCCCGGCGCACCAATCATTACAATGATTTTAGGTTGTGTCTCCATAATTTATAATTCTCCAAATAACCAATTATATTTTTCTTACCAACAATACTCATACTATGCACTGTGTACGGTGGAATTTCAAGATCTTTTTCTCTACAATATTCCACCAGCCATTTTGCACAATCATACCCCGTCTTTTCAGTGATTGTACCATAATTAAAATTAGATGTATGATTTTGATTTGATGCAACTGATTGAACATAATGTTCATCGGCCAAATCATGATCAAAACTAATATTTTTAGGCAATCCTCTTTGTGTAATTGCGTCAACAAATTGTTTATAACTTCGCACAATCGTCCACTCAACATTTTCAGGCAATTTTACCCAAGTAACATTGTGCGGCATTCTTTCATCATCCAAAAATAAATTATAACTCATATGTCTCTCCAAATAAAATGTATATTTTGTTGTATCACATGGCTCTATTTTCTTTATTGTATAACCACTATTAAGATAGTCGTTAACAATATTTTCTATAGAGTTATCGGTAGAAACATCATGAATTTTTATCAGATATTCTACATTATTCATATTTTTATGCGTATTTTAATTCAAACGGTTCACTAACTACTTTGCCACTCAATCTGCCTCTTAATGTTTCGCTGTATGTTTCTGTTACAGTACGTATTACAATACCTTCGGCCAAATTGCCATTGGCGTAAACCAATTCATTTGCTTTTGTCTGTAATTGATCCAATGTATAATTGAAAGTGTTTCCAATTTCCAATACCTGAACCATTGGTATGTTTGTTATATTTGTAAAATTTAACAAATCAAAATGACCAAGATATACTTGATTGTCAATATCAAACAAATTAAATGCCGCAAAACTTACTTCACTAACACCCAATAGATTGTCTTGTATTCCGGGTCCATACACTTCGCCTTGCAATGCAATATTTTTATTTGGAAAATACTGCTTTATCTTGTTTTCCAAATCATATTTGATTGCAATCTTCCAAAATGCATTGTTTTGCTCGTACTTTAATTCTAAATTACGACTACAAACACCAAATACATTGTCTTTTACATAAAACGTGCCACTACTGCCATCCACTTTGACAGTGATAACATAAGGCTGATCAAATAATTCTTTAATGATGCCGGGATTACTTTTAATATTGTCTTCATCAGTTTTCTTGATATAAGAAGGACGATAACCTTTAACTTGTCCTGCAAGATTTGCTGGAACAGGTTTTTCATAATGTTTAGCTTTTACCAAATCAGCAACATCCGTACCTTCAATTGGATCGTCCAAGGGAACAATGTCATGTCCAAAGCTCTTCAATAAACTAATAGGAAAAGCAATGCCTTGACTCAATGCGCCACGTAACTTGATTGTCTTGATACGAAAATGCTTGCTTCGCAAAAATTCATATTGATGGCAATCTTCCAATACACTATCTACCGTAATATAAATACATAGATCATCTACTTTAAATTCATTTTTCTTTACACACACCTGCCAGCCATTAATTTTGGCAAGTTCCAACGCATCTGCATTTGGATGCTTGTTAACTTCTGCAATTCGTTCAATAGTTGCTACTTTCATAAAGAGTATACAATAATCTATATGAAGCAGCATGTCAATATAAAAAAAGCAGGTGATTGCTCACCTGCTTTTTTATAGATGTGTTGAAGTTATTGCTTCTTCAACTTATCAAGTGCATCACGAAGTTGTTCAAGTGCGGTCTTGGCAGTCTTTTGCAACTGTTCAGCAGTTGGTACTGGCTTGGTTTGCGGCGTACTGATTTGTTCAGAAAATGCACGTAGACGTTCGGCAGTTTCGTTCAACTTGCTCTTAATGTCTGCATTGGCACTTTCAATCAATCGCTTGATTTCAGCTTCCAAATCAGGCTTTGTTTCCTTTTCAGGCGCAGGAGTTGGAATACCGCCAACTAATTCACTTAGCTCTTCATCATTATCCGATTTTGCTTGCTGACAAATCGTGCAACCGCATTCATCAGATTCATCAAATTCATCAAATGATTCGTCGCCATCATCACCACAATCTTCTTCAAAGGTGTCGTCATCATCATTCCAATCTTCATTGGAATAACTATTATTATAGTTGTGATCTAGTGGAACTTCATATTCACCCACAACCTTATAGGTACAAGCACGTAGCTTTTGGCAATTACAATCATCTGGAACGCTAACAACATCAGCAGGATTGATTTCCACAATAACAACTCGACCTCCACGACCAAATTCGGTTGCATACGCTACGCTACCAGCATGCAAACCAGAGCTACAGCCGAGATTCTTGTCATCGCAAACACCATTACGTTCAACTTCGATTACTTCACCAATACCGTTGTAAATCTTGCCGTCTTTAACGGTTCCCTTGATTACGATAATACTTCCGGCAGTCTTGCTATAATAGTCAGACTGAACACCCTTATATGCCAAGAAATTACCATCTGGAGTAATGGGCATGTTCTTGTGTTCCAAGAACTTATAAAGTTCTTGAACGGCACGACGACTTGGATTCTTCATCAAATTATTGATGAAACGTAGAATAGGCTGCAATGGCAACTTATTCTTGGCGAAATCCAATACCTTTTCCACTACATAATTATCCAAAGGAACGTTTCGATAAAAGACCTGATTATCCTTTACAGTTACATTTCCTTCGGTGAAACTAACAATTGTGTTGGCTACACTCAATACATCATGCAGCTTCTTTTCATCATTGTTACGAATTGCGTCCAATACAGATTCCCATTGAGGTTGTCCGCTGGAAACGGTGTATACCTTATTATTAAGGACCACCGTAATACTATTATTTGTCAATGTATATGCGATCATATTTATTTATTATTTACTACACAGCTACTATATAGATTGTGGTAAAAAAGTCAAGTATTTTTTTGGGGAGGGCACCCCTCCCCTGTTTTTTATATGCTATCTACCATATTGATGTAATCGGCAATCTCACTTGCCATCGGATTTTTCAATTTGCCTTCTGGTTCTGAAAAATCAATATCGATATATTTAAGCATGCGATAGCTATTATACAAATCAGTCCACATATTTGTGTATTTGGTTTGCGTGTTTTTGGACTGTGTATTATATTGATTTTGATCAAACAAACCTATGTTTTGCATAGATCGAATGCCACGACCATCTTGCTTAAAGTCAATATCAGGATAAGATGCAAAAATCTTATTAAATGTTCCATTTGGATTTTTAATATTTGGAGCAATACTTTGCATCATACTCTTGCTAAGAATCAAATATTTTGTATTTGAATTACCGCGAGTAGAGTTAATACTGTTATTATAGGCCGTATGCTCAATATAATTTGCAATTGAATTATTTGCATTTGCAGATTTATTGATAATCGTTTCGATATTTGTCCAATTTTGACTATTGAACTTCTTTCCATCCTTAATTCGTGGACCCATCAAATATACCTTATCAAGTCCCATATTAAAGATATTGTTAAGATTCTTCAAATCTTCAAGGAAATAAACTAGATTGATCTTTCTGCCATTGATGTCTACAACACGATCTTCAGAATATACATATACTCCATTTACGGCATTCAAATCAATAGTTTCATATTGCGTAAAATTACCGGATCGATAAAACGTAGGAATATTTACATATCCAATCTTGGTCAATTCCTTTGGAACCTTTGATCGTACAACCTTTGGTTTGTTCTTTACATATTCATTTACGAGGTCGCTCATTAGTGTGAGCGGCACAGTTTCAAATTGTAGATCCTTAAACCATGTACTCTTGGCAATCTCTGTATTGAAATTCAGATAGTACAGAATCTTTACATCTTTATTGTTGTCCAAATAATATCGAATTGCACTTTTATTGATTGTCTTTTTATTTACAATATCATTGATTACAATCTTATATTTTGGATTGCATTGCAAATTATTCGCAGTGTATGCATTTTGCGAATGTTTCATAATTCCTTTTTGAGAAATTTGAAAATAACTAAATACTGGATTTACAACACGATGGTTCGTAACTTTTCCTAGATCAGCGTCATATACATGCAAACTTTCGAATTTATTGCTGGAAATAATAATATTGTTCCAAGTCAGTGACTTGTTAAAGGAATTTTCAAGTTGACGATATGCTTGATTGGTATATGAAGCACCGGATTCATCATAAATATGACCAAAAATCTTTCCGTAGATATACTTTGCCTCCCAAAGATTATTGGCAGTGGCAATCTTTTGCTGAATGCTATCACGCATCGATTTGATAATAAGATCAACCTTGGCACGAATAGATGCAATTGTCTTTTCAGTATATTGCAACGCTTCGCGGCTAGGTGCCATTTCAATCGAACCAATATCCATTCGCAATACAACTCGACTGGATTTTAGGAAGTTATAGAATGGAACAAATTTGGCATCGTTGTATCGTGAATTATAATCATATACCAAGTCCCAAGTCATAGGATAACTGATATTTCCCATGACAACAAACGCGGCGGCAGGATTATTATTGGTGGCAGTATACAATTCCCAACCAGCACCATTGAGCATTGGTTCGTCAATATGCTTGTATTGCTTGATTTCTTCAGAAGAAATACCAACAACGTCAGGATATACGTTCCAATATTTGAAGAAATTCAAAGACTTGAGCTTAAAATCAACCAAATCTTGATTCTTTACAGGAATAGTAATTTCCAGTCCAGAAGGCTCATTTGAATCTTCAGTGGTCAAATGAAGCAATGCGCCTACGCCGCTCTTGTCCAATACACAATTATAAGTGATCTTCTTGCCGTCCATATAAGATGTAACAAGAAAATTATCACCATACGCAAATCCACTCTTGCTACCAATTCCCAATTGGCCGATGAATTCGTTGCTGTTGCGTTTGGTACTTTCACCATAACTACAAAAGATATTCTTCATATCTTCGTAGGAAACACCCTTGCCATAGTCACGTACCTTCCATTCTGGAAACAGAGTGGTTGGCAATGTTACTTTAATCGGTACATCCTTTTTACCATTTTCAACGTTTGCGTCATATGCATTACAACTATATTCACGAATTGGTGCCAGCTTTTTATCACTATAAAGCTGATCACGCAAAATGCTCATTAGATGACGCATATTGTGACGTTGAACTGCAAATTCAACTGTCTCAAAATTACCGACAGTGGTTACAAATCTATTATTTTCTTCAACTTTCATGAATTTTTATACAATTATTTTGGATCGAGTTCGTATCTTACTCTATGTGCATCAGAAGTCAACTTGTTTTGTATAAAAAATAATGGGCATTACCATTATGATAATTTATTATATGATTCAATCATTTTTTGTTGTGCCTTCTCTCTCGCAACCGCATCAACAGTGTGAACATATATAGAAACGAGTTTAATTATATCAGATACTTTTTCAAGATAAAAAATCATACCTTGTTTTTCTAGTCCAATTTTATTAAGTTGATCCTTTATATCAAAACTATCATTGTGCTTATATTCTATTTGAGAAACAATATATTGTTGAATTTCTTCAGGAGTGCCTTTGATTAGCGTGTGTTTAGTTATCATAACAAAAATATATAACAAATAAAAAACTCACCAAATTATTATATTTGGTGAGTTTATATTTACTTCTTTAAAACTTGAAACATCAGTTTCTTATAATCATCTTTTTCAAGAGGTTTGTTATCCAAAATCTTGAATAGATAACCGCTTCGATTGGTTTCGCCATACGAATTCAAAATAGTCAATGCCTGTTCCTTACGTGAGGTAAGGTGACGAACTTTGCTATTTATGAAGCCGCGCATATGATCAATAATCTTATCGACTTCCTTGCGTCCATCACAAAGATTGCTAATTGTTCCACGAATTTGCTCTGCCAACTCAAAATCAAAAGTGGTGGATATATAATTATAGAAGCTATTATAATCCGGCATTTTTTGTTCTAACCATACGTCCATAACTTTCTCTGTTGAAGAAAGTTCAGATTTCATATGATGAAGTGCCAAATACCATGCACCCTTCACTTTATGAAGCATTTGACCGTCTTGGCTGTAAATAACTACACCTTCCTTACCTTTCCACTGTTCAACATTCTCTAATAGATCATTGACATCAGAAAAAGTATAGGTTGCCGGACGCTTTACATTGATTACTTTGGCGAATTCATCCAAAAAATCTTGCGACTCAAGTCTATAATTATCGTGATTAACAATCCCGACCAAATACCAATCTGGAGAATCACCGTATGAAAGTACGATTTTATTTATTGGCGACACCCATTCAAATAATAGACTAAAATCCCAAGTATCATCGTGACTATTCCATAACTTTTCATATTTAGAAAATATGGTCTTGAAAATTTCGAGTTCATGTCCATTGTCCATCGTAAATGCGTCAACAGTTCCACGGGTACGTAGAATAAGTTGACCCTTATACTTGCTGACAATAAGCAATGAACCATCCAATTTTTCAACAACAGTGCAATTCTTCAATGACTGTGGAACAGGAAAATGTTCGGGATTTTCACCAAAATTAGTGAATTTAGGAAATCCTGCGCTGATAAGCTCACCTTCATAGTTCCATACGGAAGAACGCAAATGCTTATTATCCTGCCGCCATTTAACTCCTATGTTTTTTGGCTGAATTAGCGTGACAACTTCTCCATTGATGAAATGGTCATGCGACATGAAATTTTCAGTGTCAATATTATTGAGGTCTATTTTCATTATGTTTTGTAATTTTATTACACCAAGATATGAATTCTTTCATATCTGTTTTATTTTTCATTATGTTGACGATTTTATGTACCCATTGAACATTACCTTCAACATATCCGATTGATGAATCAATTCTATCAAGAGATGCTGAACATCTTCGTCCTCTACTTCCTTCTCGTTCAGTAAACAAGATTTCTACACCAGATATTGCACATTTTTTATTTTGTTTTATATATAAATTCCACAAATACTCTATCGTTAATTTAAACTCACGGGATTTTCTATATTTTTGTGGTTTTTCACATGCTGCTTTTATGTGATTAAAAAAATCTAATGAAATGTCTTCATAGCCTTTGAAGAATGGAGAATCTTTTCCAGTTCTTTTATGCAAACATCCACATGATTTCGTAGTGCCCCGAACTAAATGATTCTCTTGTACTATTTTTACCTTTCCACAATCACATATACATTTCCATTTATTTTGTGGTCTTTTTGCTAATGATTTACTATGAAATTCTAAAACTAATAATTTACCAAACTTTTGATTTATTATATTTTTCATCCAATTGCTTCCTTTTAAATAAGTAGCAAGTGGAATCATCAAACATTAAACTAATTTTGATAGGTCAATCTTCATACAATCAAGATATCAGGTTTTTATAGAAAGTCAACGAGAAAGTTTGTCTTGGGGAATTACTTCATACATTGATTCGGCAACATCATATATTCGACATCCTAAAGTTCTGGCATTGCTCCGTATGGTTTCTTCTTGACCTTCAAAAAGAACAGGATCATGCAATGCAACATCAATATACGATGCACAATGCTGAATTTCTCGTAACCAATTATTAAATTTTATTTTATCGTTTTCGGATTCAAAATATATCTTCATATATTTTTATTTTACAGAAAGTCAATGGGTGGCTGGTTCTGATATGTAGCACCAATTTGATCGGTCTTTTTCGACAACAAAACAATATTCTTCATCTTGAGCAAACCAACCACCATTATGTTCTTTTACATATAAAACAACAGGTTCTTCCATTGTTTCATCTTTATACCAATAATATCCCCGTTTATTGGGAAGTTTCTTCGTCCATTTCATGGTTTTATAGAAAGTCAGCGATTTTTTTCTACCAACTCCCAGTAGTGATCATAATCCTTACTGTTTTCAAATACTGCTAAATCTTTCTGAAGACTTTCAATTCGTTCTTTATATGTGGCGATTCGCTCCAATTGTGCAGTTTCAAAAATACGAGGATATGTTACTTTCTCTGTAATGAAGTAATAATCTTCATCTAATTCTTTATATATGATAGTTACTTCATGATCTGTGTGAGAAAAATAATTCTCGCTTTCGGTATCAATATAGTGTTTGTGGATTGCTCCCGTGTGCCCAATTATGTAATAGTCAATCTTCATATATTTAGTATAATGTAGTTTTATAAAAAATCGAGCGATTGTTGTAATCCACTTTTATTCTCTAAAAGTATTATATGTCAAATTCTTGACCCTTTTTTACAAATCCTGCGAATCCATCTGCTTCCCATGATTCGATTGGCTTTGCATAATGGTACATCCAAATCTTGGCCCGTGTTGGTGCATCCAGCGTTTTCAAATCTTCATAATGAGCATGAACATGAGATTTAAATGGAAGAGTCTCTGTGTCATGGAAAATGATATCAGACATTTCATAAAACTTATGAAGTTGATACGGACTAAATTGTGTATCCGTGGTTATAAACGTTTTCTTCTTTGTTTCTGGATTTGTTATCAACAACCCATAACTGTATCTAAAAATATATCCAGCCATTACATGAATTGTCTGGACCGGCTGAAAATTATAGCCTTGCCACACAAAATTATCGTTTGGCTCAATTGGTTTGCAATCAAAAAAATCAGTGAGTGTGGTAATTTTACCTTCAACAGACTCCAATCCGCCTTTGAGAGAATTATCCCACAATTCTTGCATTAGATGTCGAATCGTGTAAAGTTTCGGTTTGATTACATTTCCTTGCTGGTCACGAACCGGAGAAAAATAACGCAAAAATGCATAATGCTCCAATCCACCAATATGATCGGAATGGAGATGACTCACCCAAATACTATCAATATCCGAATGTTGAATGTTCCATTCATCACGAAGAATAAATGGTGCAGTCACTCCACAATCAATTAGCATATTCTTTCCGTTATGGGAAAGAAGTATATTTGAATTGCCGATTGAAATTGGCGCAAACGCACCGCCGACGCCTATGAATTTAAGTTTCATACATTTATGATAGCATGTTACTTCACAAAGTCAACTCTTTTTATAGAAATAATTTTCTTAACTTTTCGATTTCGGAAGCAGGAACTTCGCTACGATGATAGCGTAAATAATGAGCGGCAAGTGAATTTGTAGTGTATTTTCCAATTTTCAAATCGTAATTTGTGCTACATTCACCACACGCACACTGATGAAATCCTTTGCATGGTGAACCATGTTTTGCTTTTTTCATGAGCATTTCCATTTTTGCTGTATATGCATCATTTACAGCAGGTTCTTTGATACGAGATTGTGGCTCAATCATGAGCAACATATTGTTGGATAAATCGTGCATACTTATACGGATGTTATTATATTATTCATTCCAAGAAATAACTAATTCTTCTATTCTCCATCTTCCTTCAGAACAGCAATGTGTTCGGGTATCATGTTTTACTTTATATCCCTGTTTTTCTAAAACTGGAATGATCCGATAATGTACAATGTGATCATATTTTAAAATTAATATATAATCTCCATTTTCAGCGGCTGCGCGAATTTTTTTATATATTTCATTAATTTCCGATTGATGTCGTTTATTATACACAACATCCGCAAGCATTTGTGCTTCTTTAGCATTCATATTAATGAATTTTACCGTTAGGATTGCATCGTCCACATGGATTGTAATATCCGTCATAAGTGACGTAATATTTATTTCCGTTGCAAATATTGCATTTTTTTGTTTTTTTATTATTTTTCATAATGATAGGTACATGTGTCTAATACCCCGGCCCGTTAAATCCATATCTGATTGTTTCATCATTATCATGATAATGATAATCTGATAGTGCATTTTTGTGATATTGATCATTAAGCCGGTCTCTCTCAATTTTCACAATGCGTAATTCTTCTTCAAGAACATTGATTCTATTTTTTAGTGTTTCAATTGACATGTAAGCTAAGTCTAATTCTTCATTCATAATATATTCCACGGTTTTGATGCTTCAACAAATGCAACAACTTTATTTAGGTCAAATTTGCTATCTGTTCGAAGATAAGTTTCTGCATCAATCCATGTATTATCTGTCAATTTTTCAATTTTAGACAATTGGGAAGCAACATTTTCTGGAGACAACCCGCCTGCATAACCATATAAAATACCATTTTTTGGAGTTTCAATCCATTTGTCAGGCAGAATACCTGCACCATGACTCAAATCATATAATCCAGCTATATTTTTATATCCCGCGTCAATGGAATCCGTGAACATATGTTCATTTACACCATCTAATTGAAATATAAAAGTAGTATTTGCATTTTCTTCAAAACATTTATATAAACTCATTCTTGAATAAGAATGTGGTTCTGCATGAGTATTAATTTGAATGCGCTTGTATTTAATATTGGCAATATGATCTGGTAAAACCCCATGGTCCAAAATATCTTTTACAGGCCGCGAACATAAATGCATTGATAGATTCAATAAATGACTTTGTTCGGCTAGTTTATTTAGCCATTCAATGCAAGGAAATCTACTAAAACTGGAGCGCGATACGGTAGGAGATTTAATTAAAATTGCAAATTCAATAAATGGATATTTTTGTTGCAATTTAACCATGTCTTGTATTGACGTTGAATCGTCGGCTCCAGTGACCGCAATTGTATTAATTATTTTTTTCATACTGTTATGGATTATTTTGTTTTTCCAAATGCCATTTTACTACATTTCTGTAAAATGCTTTTACATTATCCATAGCAAGTGGATACGGAGAACTTACTTTGCGTGGATCGCCGGGATTGCCCTTTTTATCCAAATTATCTTCGCGTCGAGCGCAACACCAATCGTATACTTCTTCTGCAAGTTTGTCTAATTCTTCGTTAGTGTGCATAAACTTATTTATTATACCGTGATTAATTTCCAATTCCAATTACGAATACATACAAGTTGATTGTCAATCTCAAAAGTAGAGGTAAACCGACCTCTTGTGATCAGTTTACCTTCAACGATTTGATTTATCTTCAATGAAATTGAATTTTTTTCGCAAACCGGTTCATTGTCTTTTACTATTTGAATTTTCATACACCCAATCTAACACGGACATTATAAAAAGTCAATAGGATTGTCAGTCAAATTTATATACAGGAATCGTATAAGTAGTGGCACTATCAAATGTAGTAACATCTAAATTGTTGGACACTTTAACATTTGATAATGCTGCATTAATTATGATCTGCTCAATATCTGCTTTCACACGCTGTGAAGAATAACAATTGGTTGATACCCAACCGTTTTTCAACAAATATTCCAGAATTTGGTCGGCGGCGTAATTACTATTATTCATAATTAATTTCCTTCGTTCTTACTATATTCGACATCAAAAATAAAACTCTTGAAGGTTTCCAAGTCTTCCTTGTCGTCTTCAGCAATCTTATTTTCATTTACATTTTTTATATATTCAGCAATTGAACTCGCCCAATATCCGGGAATAATTAAATTCTTTCCATCATATTTTAAATCATCATGTTGAATAACTGTTCTATGTGGCAAATCGCCTTTCATGTATAATATTTTTTCCATATATTTTTTTGTGTATGGGCAATTGCGACATCCAAAATGACAACAATAGCCTCTTTTTAATAAAAACTTACTGGTAAATACATATTTACCATTTTCAATTGTGTAGTCTATACCTTCTTGCACGCGATTTAATATCCTCTATCACGCGCATTTTCAGGAGCATATCTGCATATTGTCAATTCTACAGCACTATTATGCCAAATTTCATCGATAATTGCAGATACAATCTTCCAACTACCGCCTGCCAGACCGCAACCAATATTATATGGCACACTTGCAGTAGTTAGGTTTCTGGCTACAACATCTTTATGTATCGCATCCATTGCTCTGTAAAAACCTTCGTAATGTGTTTGCCGAATTTGATTACCAAAATTGTATTGTCCATACAAGTTGTATATAATCTTGCCGTCTTTACCAGTTGCACTAGTAAACGTACCTAACTTATTAGCATCGCCAACTGTTGTTGCATTGTCTGCCGCCACAGCTTCTGGATAGAAGCGACGTATTTGTGCTGCAACTCCACTTGCCATGCGGCAATGACAATTTGCTTGATGGATAATGCATTGAGCATTATGTTCAAAAATGTTTTTATCAATTATTTCAATCATGTTTTTACTATAGGTTAAAATTTAAATGCTTGCAACTTTTTTTAGAATCTTTTCTACGATAACAGAAACATTCTCAGGGCAGCTTTTTATAGATTCAAATTCAATATTGTGTTTGTTCAATACATCAATAATACGATTGTCAATTTTGATTGATTCTTCCAAATTTTGCAGACGCCCCCCGGCCTCAAATTTATCAGAATCTCGCATCAAAAAGAAATTATATGTATTGATCTTTTTATATTCAGTGACAACAAGTGACTGTAAATTGCTATCATTGTTACTGTCATAAACACAGCTAATTAAAAACGGACTATCTGTGACAATAAACTCTACTTGACCAAGCAATCGGTTGGTTATATGATGCTGTTTGCCAAATACATACACTTGATTGTTTAATACATTAATAGATTTTTCCCACACTTTGGTTTTAGCGTATTCAAATGCCAGTTCGGCAGTATGTCCTTGCCACTTTAATTTTGCAAATACATCAGCAGCCATGATGCTTTTTCCACAGCCGGGACCACCAAAAAAACTAATCATTAGAGTTGGTTTCATATTTATATTTAAAATGGTAAATAATTATACATCTTTTCTGCTACATCACTTAGTTTGTCACCAAATAAAATCTGTAATTTATACTTGGTTTCGATTTTCTTTAGGTTGTCTTTTATTTTTTGATCTATTTTTTTCGAGGGCAACAAATCACTAAATACTGTGATATCAGTAATGAGAGCATCGGTTTTATCCAATGCTCTCAATAACATGTTAATTTCAGTTTTATACTGCTGATGCTTTGACATGATGATCTACAGTTCGAATCTGTTTATTCTTCATAATAGTTACAATTTCATTGAAATTATAAATACTATTGTGACCCTCCCAACCACAATCAAGAGTTAAACCATCTGTACTTTCTTTACGAGTACGTTCTAAACTATAATGACTATGACCACAAAGCATATATGATCCTTCTTTCATATTTTCCCACACTTCAATAGGAAAATGATTGAGAACAACATATTTACCCTGTATGATACATTCAAGATGATATCCAACAAATACAATATTTTTGTATCTGTATGGATACACATCAATATCAGGTCCATACTGTTTTTCTATTTCTCTGTAATAAATCTTTTTAATTGGATTTGGATGATTGCCCCAAATTAAATAAATGTTTTTACAATTGATTCTACTAATCAATTCTTCAAATTTATCCTCTGGAGTTGTCAAACAAAAATCACCGAGACTAAATAATATATCATCTGGTTTAACCAAAGTATTTATATTATTTAATACAGTTTCATTGTGTTCTTCAATATTATTGAATCCACGCTTTACATATAGAAACTCTTTATTATGATTCAAATGTAAATCTGAACAAACCCAATGATTAATATTAGGATTATTGAATTTAAGTAGTTTCATTTAAGTGTTATGTGATGTACATATATTTTTATACAGTACATGTCAAGTTCGTTGTTTATTTTATTTTGACCTAGGGATGTAGTGGTAAATTACCAATTACAGATTTACACTGTTCTTTGGTTCCAAAAACATAACCACAAGTGGTCTCTTTACGATGCAATACAACGCTACCATCATTTTTAACAATAGGAGACACCGTATGCGTAGCCGGATCAATAAGCTCCGCTATTTCATTGTTAACAATATATGGATATGTTGGATCGATTACAATGTCTGCCACTTCGCTGTTGTGAATTGCAGCATCCAATTGCTTTTTATTTGCGCTCAACACTATTACGGTGCCGAAACCTTGAGAAGTCTCACCGGCCCAATCTTTTGCTGGTTTGGTGGTTCCGTATTTTTTGATAAATGCATTGCTGGCATGACTTGCTTGTGCCATCGCCTTACCTGCATTTAAAGATGGCATATCATTACGAATAAGTATATATAAGATATAATTTTCTTTCATAAGTTTATTATTTCCAAATTCCCTGATAAATTAGTTCGTTTTTGATGTCCCCCCACCCCACATTTCCATCAAATCCGGCCTTGTCATCAATAAGAATATTGAAGTACAATTTTTTGTCAAAATCGCACAATTCGTTGCTTGGAACTTCGTGATTTTTATTGATATAATTAAATCGCAGATCGAATCGCTTGATAATATCAAATAATGCATCATCGTGACTGCTAGACCATAGTATGGTCTGATGTTCTGGATGACTGTGAAGAAAGTCTAATACTTCTTTGGCATATGGATAAATAGTGGCGCCATGATTGAAACGATTATAAGTTCCTGTAATAATTGTATCATGCAAATCAATTGCCCAATACAATTTATCCCAATTCTTTTCAGCCTTTTGCTTCAGGGCATTGCGAATCATCAATTGTGCAATATTCATATTAAGTTAATTCAAGTTTACATTGATAAGGATGAATTACAGGATCGGTTCGGATCGTTGTAAAATCAAAATCATAATTGTCATTTGAGTTGAGTCGCATTGTATAGATTTCACAATTATGTGGATTTGCCCAAGTTTCAAATTCAGAAACAGTTTTATGAAACCAACGCATCATAAATACTCGCATACTCATACCATGAGCAACCAACAAAATATTGTTCGGATAAGTATTTTTTTCAAAGTCTCTGTGAAGCGTATTGAGAAAATCACTTACACGATCATATACATCGGCACAACTTTCACCGCCATCAAATCGATAAAAAAACGTACCGTGTTGATCGCGTTCTGCTTCTAGCAAATCACTATAATTTGCGTCATAATCAATGGGAATTCTTCCATGCCATTCTTGTTCACGAATGCGCGGCTCTTCACGGGCAAACGCAATTCTATTGATTCCATCATCATTGAGCGTTTTAGAAATGTTATTGAGCGTCTGTATGGTGCGAAAAAAAGGACTGTAATATACACCTAGTGTTTCGTTACCGATAATGTGTTTTAGTTCGGTTCCTGCCCATTGGGCTTGTTGAATACCAATATTGGTTAGATTCAAGGCATAATCAGGCTTTTTGTGATAAATCGTTTTATCTACATTGCCTTCACTTTGGCCGTGCCGGATTATGAATATTTTCTGGGGTTTCATAAAAAAAGACTGTCACCGTTTATGATGACAGTCTAGCTTAGTTTTTTTTAAAGTCAAGAACTTCTACACTTTGATTTATTTACAATTTCAAAGCACGGTCAAATGCAGGATGCATTGTTTCGATATTGGCAATCGCACTATAATATGTCATATAGTAAACTTCGTGAAATTTGCTATTTTTAACATCTTGAAATCTATTCGCAGTCTCAATGGCGTCATCGTAGATTTTTTTCTTCAAATCATCAAGCCAATTGACAGGAATTTTTGCATCGATACCTGTATCTACACGAAGTGTGTGGGACTTTTTAATACTGAATCGATATGCATTGATTTCCATGGCATTAATATCTTTTTGATAAGATGCAATTTCATAAAAAAGCATTCCAGAAACAGGTTTTGTAACTAATTTACCATCGATCAAGTTATTGGTACGATTGTAATATAAATTTCCACTTTGTTTTTCAACAAAGTCTACTTCAGTAGAATTTACTTTTCCAAGATAAATGAGTCGCTGAGTCTTGCTTTCGTAAATTTTACCAACTTGTAGATTTTTAATTTTGTTCAAACTGTTCATTTCAGTGCTTTTAAGCATTTCTTCATGCAATGCACTGTTGGTGCGAATTAGCTTCATCGCACTGCCAATTCTCGCCCAAATATATTCTCCTTTGAGTTTGCCACCAATTTCAATACCAGCATTCAAAATGGTATCAAGTAGAATGTCTTCTCGCAAATCTACATAATATTTTCCATTGACGATCACCTTGTAAGCACGTCCACCATTTCCACGATGCTCCAAACTTGTTACAATAACATCTGTAATTGGTTTATTTTCAACTTCTTCTACATTATAGCCAAACAAATCATATTTTTGTGTGTTGCCATTCCAAATGCCGTTTTTCTTTGCCCATTCTTCTCCGGTGCCGCAAGTTTTTGCATTGTCTGCATCACTTACAAATGTTTCATTTGCCATGATTGGCTTGCCGATAGCAATTTCCAAATCATCATAATTTAATGTTATTTTTCGCGGATTGCAAACAAATAACTTTAGTTTTGTAGGAATACTTCCAATCATAATTGATTATAGATAATTACCAAACGTTTCGCGGGTACTAAGCATCAACGGCAACTTCAATGCTTCGTGACGACTATAAAGCATCCAAGGTCCATGCTTTTCAGGTTCCAAATTACTAGGAATATCTCGACTGTCAAGATAATACTTGAACCACATCGTATAATTGCTTTTAGCACCCTGATGCTTTGCAGTAGCTACAAATTGAATATTGGGAAACTTGAGTTGAAGACCAGTTTCTTCCTTTACTTCACGAATCAAAGCACTGATATAATCTTCATTTGATTCAACCATTCCACCGGGGCAACAAAACTTATGAGTTTCATAACTACCCTTTCTTTCGGCCAAATAAATCTTATTTGTCCACTTGTCAATCAAAATTACACACACTCCAACACTCTCATTCTCAGGAATACTATCAACGAATTCAACCATATAATTATGCTTTCTTTTTTAGGTTTTTAGATCTAGTAATATTATACTTACAACGTTTTATTCTATTTTTATATACTTTAGTTAATGCTGCTTTTGCTTTTTTATTCATTGTTCTATCCAACTCCAAATCATACAATACAGAACCAATCATATGCATTTCTCTAAGCCATGCAGAAATTAGTGTATTATATTGATTTGTTTTGGACATGTATCAAATAAACAATTCACTTACGCTTTCATTGTTGTGAATGTTGTTGATTGCCTTGGCAAATACCATGCTAACATCCAATTCAACAAGACGATCCGCCAACTTTGTATGCTTGGCAATATTTGCGGTATTGCTATATACAAATTCATCAATATTCTTGTTTACAAGTGCATTTTCCAATCGATTTACACCTGTTTCAGTAATGCAACCGTGTGTGACAACGGTAGTTACATGATTGGCACCATTGTTTTTACACGCATCGGCAGCTTGAATGAGAGTGCCGCAACTTTCAGTCAAATCATCAATAATAATTACATGCTTGTCTTTGACATCACCAACAATACTCTGCAATTCAACCTTGTCGTCGCCAATACGCTTTTTGCTAATAAATCCAAAATCACTCTTTAGAATACTAGCATACTTTTCAATTCGCTTAACAGCACCAACGTCAGGTGCCATCAAAACAACACTGTCGCGCAGAGCAAGACTGTGATACTTGCTGCGAATATAATTGACAAGTACAGGTTCAAAAGTCAAATGATCAAATGGCAAATTGGTAAATCCGCCAACTTGAGGACTGTGCAAATCCATAGTTACCACACGATCAATACCGGCAGTTTCAATAATATCAAGAACCAACTTGGCACTAATTGGTACACGCGACTTGTCTTTGCGATCTTGACGGGCATATCCAAAATAAGGAATTACGGCAGTAATACGCTCGGCACTTGCACGTCGAGCAGCATCAGCCATAACAAGCAATTCCATCAAATTCTCATTTGCAGGATTGGTGATTCCCTGAATAAGAAAAACATCACTTCCACGAATGTTTTCCTTGAACTGACAATAAGTTTCGCCGCTAGGAAACCGATGATGATAAATATCACCTAGCTTGGTAAAAAGATTCTCTGCAATCTTTTCTGCAAGAGGAACATTGCTGGTGCCACTAAAAAGTTTAAGGTTTTTCATGTTGTAGCTTATTTTCTATTAGTATTTAAAGATTGGTGAGATATTGTTTGTAGATAGTTTCTAGCTCAATAATTGGCATTTTACGTAACGCATCGGATTTCCATGCCCAGCTTTCATTCCATTGATTGCCATTAAATTTTGCAAGTCCACGTTTTTCCAATTCAACACACTCCGACTGAGAATTGGCCGGCTGATATTTACAAATTGCATCAATCAACAATCTTTTATATTGTTCTTCGGTTAGATTGACAAATTCATTTGATTTCATGTGTTTTATTATATACCAGTGCTATTGTGTCAACGAGAATACCTGCATCTCTCTGTTTTTCACTTACAACACCACTAGTATAGCTCTCCGTTAGAGAAAAGCCAGCTTTTTCTAAATTGTATTTCATGTTTTTTAACAGCGCAACATCGTCGCTGTGAAAATTGACAATTACAACACTAATCATAGTTTCTATCATTAAAATGTTTAAAATCATTATAAGCATGTTGATATACATTATGTGATATATCAATATTGTTTATTGAATTTAATTTCGATTCGTAAATTAGAGCATTGTCGATTGAATTTCTTCGTATATATACAATTACATCATGATAGTCTGTATAATTAATTACTAAATGACCGTATTGATTAATAATTGTATATATTACATTCACAATAGTTTCAAATGTCCTGTAATAGCATCAATTTTACTAGCATAGTCTGGACCAAGTGCCAGACAAGTTTTTGTAGGCACTCCATTGAATTCAGTTAATCCTGCATCAGTGATTAAATGACTTTCAACGCCATTTAAAAATGCTTTGTTATGAATATCGATTAATTCTTGTTCGCTATCTACACGAACGCAAATTTTAGTAAATCTATCATTTACCCATTGCTGTTCAACATCAGTCATTTTTCGACCAGATTGAAGTTTTCTGGTCAAAAAACTAATACTTGCGTGACTACCTTGTGCAATCATTTTGCCTTTACGCATGCCCAAATCATTACGCATCACAATAACTTGTTTTATAGTATCATTCATCGTTATTATTAATATTCAATTTATTAGGATCGATTGCACTAGTAGGAAATACTCCAAGATTTCCTTGGCTACATCCCATAAAATATGAATGTGCTGCATGAGCTAATTTAGCAAATGATTTTTGTACCGTAGCATCATTGACGATAGGCCCACTTTTTAGATTCCAAAACGTAGTTAGTTTACTTTGTCCTTTGGTATCAACCAACAACAAACAAATTCTATTGGAAGTTTCACACAAAACTCGCAACTCTTCAATTTTTTCAAAAATTTGCGCGTCGATATCTGGCAATTTGTCAGTATCAACTTCTGTTCCATCAATGTGTTTAATAATCATATTTTACTTTTTAATCATGGTGCGTACTTTCATGATACTTTTACCAAGCAAGTTGCGACCTGTCCAGTTTTTATCATCTAAAATAAGTGGGTTATTTGCCAATAGTCCAACTCCCCAAACTTTGTCATATGGACTTGCTTCCACAAGCACTTTTTCGCCGGTTGCCAATAATTTTTCTTTTAGATCGGGATTTTGTGTATATTTCAGATAGTTTGAATATACCATATAATCAAACCGAACACATTCCCACAAATCATCTTGATAATTCTTTACAACTCGACCCAAATCCTTTGCTTGTTTAGGAGTCAACTTTGCTTCCAGTTGTTTGCGGGTTTCAGCATCATTAAAAAAATGAGCTTTATACCACATATAAATTTGTTCGGTACTAGTGAATTCTAGATTTGTAATTGGATCGATAATTTTACAAACCTTCCAATTACTCAACCAATTTGTCCAAAAATAGAAATGAGTATCAGTTTCTAAATTTTTCTTACCATCATATGCTTCTGCATCTTCTATAATAATCATAATTTTACTCTTCCTCTTCCTCTTTCTCTTTCAAAAGTTCCAGTGCATAATCATATCCATCCCAATTATCAACACCGGCATTTTGTAATGCCAGCAACATTTCAGAATCTTCAAGTAAAGATTCATATTCTTTTTTACTTATAGTTACAGTTTCTTCATTTTTCATATATTTTTATCCTCCCATTGGATCAGTGTCCCAAGATGATTCCTTTTCATGTTCCCATGAAATATCCAAATTATCCCATGATTCATCATCACGTTGATCATATCCGTGATTTCGAGAAACAGCATAGCCGTCTTTTTTAAGTTGATTAATCACAAAAGTAATAATTATTTCTTCTGGCGATCTAATCGCCACTTGCGATCTACCTTTTTTTGCAGCTTCTTCAATGACTTTATATACATTTTGTATATATGTATTTGTCCCGGCTGAATATGATTTTTGAGTCAAAAGACGAGCTTCGCTTGCTTTCATAATCTCAATTCGGTGTATGTACTTTTGGTAATCCATTACCGGCAGAAGGTTTAGCTAGAGTAGGATTATTACGCATCCAATCTTGAACAAACCATAGTTGCCCACAACCACCACCAATGTCATCTTGACCGGCAGGGTTAAATACTCTAACATTGTATCCTTTTTGCAACATAAGTCCAGCAAAATCACTAGCCAATTCACGTTGACGTTCATTTGCAGCAGCAACATGTTCATCACGTTCACAAATAACACTAAGAGTAGCTTCCCAAATAGCAGGATCAAACTTAGCCAATAGTCTGTTTACATCCGCTTGACTATTGTTTTTATCGTGCAAGCAATAATTGAAGAAGGGCTTGCGACCGGTTGCCTTGTGCCAAGAATTTCCTGTATTTGCAATTTCTTGCAGTGTCATTGTTGCCGCAGGAATTAGCTTTTTACGCTCTTCATCTGTGCTTTCATGAACACTAAATTGCAATCCAATAGTAGGAATTTCCACACTCAATTTTTCAAGTTCAGAAAACTTATTGAATTGACGTGGGGCACTTGTACTAATAAGCAAACGTGCATTTGGATATTTTGCATATAGACTGTGCAGAGCAACGGACAACTCATTAAAGTTGTTCATTGGCTCGCCCATTGACATGAACATGATTTGCAGCTTTTTAATAGTTGCCGGATCAATGTTGGTTTCCTGCAACAAATATTCAGGTTGATGTGCAATTTCGTCGGCAGTCAAACTGCGTACAAAATAATCACCTGTTCCACAAAAGCGGCAACCCATTGCACAACCACTTTGGGTAGAGCAACAAATTACAGTACGATCCTCATAAGTAGGATATTTGTAAAGTACAGCTTCAGCAACAGCAGTGTCTTTCTTAAAGACAAATTTAGCAACATTTTTGTCGCTAGAATCAATTCGTTTAATATCATTCCACATAAAATTATTTTTTGTTACGGTCATACGTATTGTAATGACCGATTTGGTTATATACATTCTTTAGCACACCTTTGTCTTTACAACAAACACATTTAGCGTTGCTACAATCGGCATCCACACGAATAATTCGTGAATTGTCTGATGTATTCAATACAAAATCAATCAAATTGATTGTATCTGTTCTACCCGGATGATAAAAATTTGCTAGTGTAATTGGAATATTGTATCCAGTTACATTCAGTATGAATCGAATAAAAATAGTTTTAAATTTGTTTTTCATAATCAATTTCTATAACGGTAAATTGCGGTTTTGAAGGATAACCGCAAACCTTTCGACTAACTTTTAGAGTGCCGCATTCTTGCGAATGGTGTCAAAGTCAACAAACTTGACCAACTCACCATTCTCAAATACAACATTCAAATAATCCTCGCCGGGTTCATTCTCATTGACCGTGACAAATTCACCATTAATCTTGGTCAACTTGAGCTTACCCTTCTTGGAAGCCTTGGTGGCATCCTTCGGATTCTTGAAAATATCGTACCAAACGCCATCACGGCATTGAGCAGACGACTTGAAAGCGCAACGCTGAGTGTCACGATTCACCTTCTGCAACAGTCCACCACCCATACCGAAACAAGCAATATTTTCGGTCGCAAATCCAGCAGCATCAACAGCGATCAGAATCTTCTCAATTCCATCAATATCAATACCGTCACCCCAAAGAACACGAACCTTTGGATTGATAACCTTGTATCCCTTGCTATTTACGGTGCCACCGAAATTGTTCCACAAAGACTCAATAATCCAAACCATTTCCTCTTCAGGAGTTTGATGTGTAGGCGTAATCGAATCAGGACGAACAACAAATACACCATTACGAGCAAGAATACGATCCTTGAACTTCTTTCCTACAATATTGTCAACAAAATTGTAAATATCGTAGCTATCCGCAACGCAAGAAAGAATGCCATCGGGATATTCGTTGAGCAAATGTTCAACAACACCATCTTCACCCGCAGCACCCATCGAAGTCATAATGCTGTGTTCAGTGGCAGCAACGCTGAATGCAAGAGTATCCAGATTCGCATTATAGTAATTCATCGCAGTTTCCATAGCGACGACAGTATCGGTGCCAAGGAAATTGATCAAATGCGCGGCACCACCAATTCCGGCAGTTTCATACGAAGAAGCACCGCGATAACCAAAGTCATGCAGAAAGAAATTAAGCATTCCACCATCAGAATTCTTCTTGAGGAATTTCTTGATCTTTCGCTTAACTTCACGGCTAAGAGCAGCAACGGTAGTACCATACCAAACGTGAGTTAGAATAGTTTCTAGGAAATTGGTGAGCCAATAGCACTGTGGATCAGTGTTTTCAATGGTCATCAATACGTTATTGACCGGAACAACCGTTCCTTCTTCAACGGCACGAATACGAATAGGAAGTTTTCCGCCGTGGACATTGAGAATGTGTTCCCAACCAGCACGGTTAAAATAAGTTTCGTTTCCGAAATGAGCCTTGCAAAGGCGAGCAGCCTTTTCAATCTTTTCACGGGTTACAACCACACCAACAAGATGATTCAGAATAATAGGCTGAAGGCTGAAAAAAGGAGAATCAGCAAATTTTGCACCCTTGCGGCATTCAAAGTAAGCATAAACGTACTGTGTGCCAATAGGATATTGATTCCAGTGGTTGAGTTTGTAGCTATCGGTAGTAAGACAAATGTTCTTACCCCATTCAGTAGTGCAAATAGTAATGTTTGTATTCATAGTTTTGTAATTTAATCTAATCTGTATCTCAATTAATTTACTTCGCCAACCATCATAGGCTGACTTGGTAAAAAGTCAAGCACTCGCTTGAACTTTTCTAATGGCAGTCGAACTAATGTTATTGTTGTAATTCAGTGCCAAATCATTTTTAATGAACAATACGCTATCTTGATTTTTAATTTCGGTATTGCGGCCAAAAACCAAGAAATTTACATTATTGTCTTCAAAAAACTTAATATCTCCATTTTTGTGTGCGGCATCATCATATACACGTTCCCATGTATCAGCACCCACAACAATGATAATTTCCTTTGGATTAAAATATTTTTTAAACAGATTTACCTTGTCAACAAAGCGTGGAGCCTTGGTTAGGATTACCGAATTAATCCAATTAACATTATTAAACTGTTTGTAACGATTTTCCAAATCTACATAATCCATGCTAGGTTTGTAGCTATTGGTAATGCTCAATTCATAAAATACAGGAAGACCTGTAATTTTGTGTGCTAAACGATAAATTTCTTTGTGTGCATCGTGCAATGGATTGTAGCTGCCGGGATAAATAACAATTGTATCATTGTTTTCAATTTCATTGATTGCATCGCAGTACAAATCACATGCAACCATACGGTTGTATTCACCAAAAGTGGTTGCTTCACCACCATGATCCAAATAAATCATTTGATGGATAATTTCCCATTCATGATCAATGTTCTTGCAATATTTATTGGCGAGCACAAATAGTGTCAAATCATTGACAAATTCCTCTTCTTCGGCACGATTTAGTTTGCTGTTTTTAAGAACAACGCTCATGCCAAACGTTTCATTATACGTATGAACAGCAACGTTAATATGATGTTCGCGTCCATCACGTTCTTTGTCTTTTACAAGACTACACGCAATACCAACGCCAACACAATTGTTTGTAGTTGTATTTTTGATTTTTAGACAATTTTCATAGCTTGCCACTGCAAGACGACGTGCAGCGTTTGCATCTGCATATTTGTCTAATTTGCCACCAATAAAATTATTTGTGGCTTCGATAGCGTATGGAACATACCCACCGACAATACACTTGCTGCCACCGGGAATTTTAAGGAAATCTCCAATAAAACTTGTTCCACCACCAGTTGCGGCAATAAAAAACATCTTGCCACAATTTTGTAATTCTTTAATATAATTTTCTTTCATATTTGTAATTTAACCTTATCTGTATCTTAGTTATCTTACGCACTAACTGTAGTCAATGATCGTAGAAAAGTCAATGGTTTTTTTATTTACACATTACCAAAAACTCTCCTTTATCCGGCAAATGTCCGTTCAATATCATCCAATCAATAATATCTACTAAATAAAGACTGTAAACAACATTATTTTTAAATTTTGCGATATTTTCTTCTTTAAGTAAAGACTCTTTGTTCTTTTTTCTTATATCAGTGCTGTCTGGATATACAAAAGCAATCCAATCTTGTTCTCGTTGAAATATTTCAATTAGTTCAATATCGAACACTGTTTTTGTGAAATCCGCATTCCAGACTCCATTAATTGCGGATGACCACCCGGTTTTATTTTCAAATTCCCTAATCAGTTCCCTATAACCAACAATAATTATTTCTTGGTTTATTATACTCATGAATTTAAAACGTCTAATTAATTTGCTACGTACTTTTTATACAATTCCGGGTTGTTCACGAATTTCTCCATGAGTATGTCAACCAAAACATGGTGAAATTCGCCAATATCATCCTTATTCAAGTCTTTGATAGCAATCCACTTGACTTCGGCAATATCATCATTTCCATGTGGCCGTCCATAAATGTATTTTCCTACGAAAAATGCAGTTTTGATACAATCCACTTCAAACATATAACGGCTATCATTGATTTTCATGGAACCCAAATAAGTGATTTCATCAACTTCAACACCGGTTTCCTCTTGAGCTTCACGCCGAGCATCGGATTCCAGTGAAGTAGACGCAGGATCGCTGAATCCTCCAATAAAACGCCATTTGGTTTCATTTGGCTTGCGACCCATCAACAAACGACCATTATCATCCACGATTGCAATATCAACAGTTTGATATGCAGTGGGAAATCTATTGGCTTGTGCCGCTACGATACCAGCACGATATTGTTCATTTGGCTGATAATTGGTAGATGCTTGACGACGAATCTCGTCGGCACTCACAAAGCTACTAGCTTCAAATGCAAACGTAGCAAATTTACCATTATACTTGGTAATAAATGTATCTTTGCTGCCATAGATGGCAACCGTTTCGTTTGCGCGAATATTGTCCTTGATTAGCTTGTCAAGATTGTTGCTCCAAAGAGCATTATCCTTGGGAATATCGTTGATATAGAGAATATCAATTTTTGGAAACTTTTCCTGAATCATTGTTTTACGGGCACGAAAATCCAATGGATTAGCAATGGTGCCACGCATCAAACTGTTTCCGATTACAATGATTGTGTGATTGTGACGCTTTACCACTTCATCAATCATTCGGATTTGCTCCGAGTGAAGTGTATGCGTTTGATAACGGCCAACAATAACGGCCACATCCGCGAGTTGTTTAACATTCATAGATTATCTTGTATCTTTCTACTTTGTTGTTTGTAACAGAGATTTATCTTAATCAATCTTCATTACGCCTATAACTATAGACGAAAAAACGAAAACGTCAAGAACTTTTTGATAATATATTCGTTCGACACCATCAATTAAAAACCTCATCCCACATTTCCTTTTCACTCGCCATTGTTACATAATTGATTTTAATATGACCACAATACTTACATGAAGTCAAATGTTGATTATGAAATCCATGACGAATCTTTGTATATTCAAATTTATGCCAATTTTTTTGACATAAAAAAGATTGTATTTTTTGTTTTAAACCATTCATATTATTTGAATATTTAAAACGATGTAGTTAAACGAGAAGCATATCCCATATTGCTTCCTTTATTTTTTCTATATGATACTTTGCTGTAATTTTCAAATCCAGCTTTGGAAGTGATTACGATTGAACCAGCAGTTTTATGTCCATAATGGACATATCCAAATGGCTTTTGTTTGGATGCAGCTTTTTCACCACAATTCAAACAAATTTTATATCCAAGCGCATAACGCTCGGGATGAATTGCATTTCCGCATCCACAATTGTATTCGCTCATAGATTAGAAAATTCGCTGCTCAATCAATCCTTCACTGTGTCTTTGAATGAAGATGATATTATTATCCGGGGTTTTAACCAACCATTTTGGGTAATAAGAATCGCTATCAATCCCAACAACAGACAGTTTGGTTACAATGCAATTAGTATATTTGTTTCTAATTTCACTGTCCAATTCTGGAGTAGACATATAACGTGTAGATATAAGATCAGAGCAACCAGTTAATACAAAAGCAGCAATACTGCTTGCGATAATTTTTCTAGTCATAATTAATACATTGGAATTGAAACGGGATTGTTGCTATAGTCAAAATAAATAAAAATAATTTTATTTGCAGGCGTCTTCACCAACCATTCGGTTTTGCCTGAATTATTCGGAATTTTTCTAATTTCACAATTAGGAAATGCTGCTTCGATATCCGCAAGTTGCGTATATTCAGACTTTACGCAACCGGTCAATAACAGTAATGTAGATAATATAATTAGGGCTTTCATGCATTTTTCATTAGATTTTCCAAAACTCCCATTGTCATTTCAACGTCACACTTTGCTTCGTGATGTTTGCCAGTAACTTGTACTTTATAATATCCAGCAAGATGACCGAGACTGCAACTAAGATTGTCGGGCAGCTTTCCACAAATACGATAAAATTGAGCAAGTGTGCAAGTGTCCATTACACGATAACTGACAAACGTCTCCCAACTACCCATACTAATCAATGTAGTTGTAAGTTTACGAATATCAAATCCTACATTGTGTCCAACAGGAATCAGTTTGTCTTTGGCAATCAGTTGCCAATCTTGTAGCTTTTTATAAAGCTGTTGTCCAGCAATTTTTTCAAAAACTGCCACTTTGTTGTGTTCAATAATGTTAATTTTGTTAATATCAAGACTTTCGGCAGTAAGATGATAAACATTATCATTGGGCTTGATCTTCAAATCAAGTTCATCCAACTTATTGAATTTACCATTTACTAGTTCGTAAAATCCAAAATATGCGGTCAACAGTGATTTATCATCACCGATGCCGCCAGTTTCTGTGTCAAATCCAAGAAAATATTTCATATACCTACTATACAGTGTGGGTTCACGTTGTCAATGCTTAGGTGTAAAAATCATCATGTCTAACTTTGGATAGATATGCATGCAACGTTTCAATATCTACTATCCAGACGACTTTTTTATTTTTGTCTTCCATCGAAATATTAGCACGGTCATCTATCAAAAACACACAATCAGTAGCGCATTCAATTTCTTTATTTGGTGCATCTGCTAGATTTGTATAAATTTTAATATCTCGTTTTACAGTATATGTTTTTTCTCCTGTAATTTTTCTGACGTTAGATTCGTCTGGAACTTGTTCCAGCGGCACTATTAGTTCATATATTGCATTCATATTATCGTAAGTGAATTACTTCAGAAACAAGTCGAGTCAATGACTCAAATACTTCAGGTTTGTTATTTTTGCTATTGCTATATGGCATTAGTGTTCCATAGAGATTATTAAAAATTGCATCATTGATGATGTTGATCTTTTCATTATTAGTCAATTGACAATTAATACGACGCTGAATTTGTTGAATTGTTAATCCTCTATTTTTTAGATTTTCAATTTGCTCAGTAATACCTGTATTTACCACTACAACATTATTGTTGCATAATGGAAGAAAATTGGCTTCGACCAACAATGCGCCATTCAACAAAATCAATCCTTGAAAACCATACATTTTTTGACGCATCAATGTAAGTAATGGTTGCCGTGCAAGATTATTTAGTTTAGCTAACGCATTTTCATTATTGAAAACAATATTTCCAAGTTTCTTACGCATTTCTACTGAATCACCCACAGTCAATCCAAATGCGTCTTTGACAGTGTTTTGGAAATCAATATAAACTGGCTCAGTTCGTGTATACAATTCATGTGCAATTGTATCCAAGTCTACATGCAAAACGTGCATTCGTTTGGAAAAATGTTCAATCAATTGTTGAGTTACATAACTCTTGCCCATTCCAATCGAACCAGTGATTCCAAGAATAAATTGATTGTTGATTTCTTGTTCCAATGCTGCTTTTACGCAATAAGGAACATATTCGTGAACCAATCCTTGGTGCTTGCACAATTCTTTTGCGGCACTGCTACTTACATGACTCAATTTTTGATCGGCAATTAGTATATGTGTATCAATACCTGCCTGTTGTGTAACAGTCACTTCATGTAACAATCTTTCATAATCAAAATCTTGATTGCTACGAACACCTTTGATAATGGTTTTTACATTTTGCTGATAAGCAAAATCGGCAAGCAATCCTGTAAAACTCATAACTTCCACTTTGAATGGTCGTTTTACAGATTTCTTGATGAATTTAATACGCTCTTCTACACTAAAAGTATATTTCTTGCTTGGATTGATGCCAATAGCAACGATAACTTTATCAAATGTATTGCATGCACGATCAATAATATCAATATGACCGTATGTTACAGGGTCAAAACTGCCGGGATAAATACAGATTTTCATTGTTCCTTCTCCATGCAAAAACATAGCAAAAACAATCCAAATGCACATTTCATGAAAAATATACTTAGTTCATTTGTTATATTTGATGTATTTAGCCCACGATGGGCATGTTCAGCAACAATAATTGGTGCTGCAACAAGTGCCGCACTTGCGGCGAGGGCCACGTTGGTTCTATTCAATTTCATAGTAGTACGTTTTTATTTAGATAATCCAATTCCATCTGCATGTTTTTCTTTGCCATGTAATTACGAGTCTTTAAAACTCCATAATAAGAATTTTTACGCAACATTTTTTCCAAAAATCGTTTTCGTCCAGCAATATATTCAGCATTATTCAAATATGAATATTCTTTACGAATAGCACGGGCATATGCTGTATAACACCAATCGTGACTCAGAATATACAAATCTGAATCAATAATAATGGACATATCGGTTGTAAGCATGTTGCTACTGAACTGATGCTTGGTCAACAAAATTCCACTAGTAATTGTATCTACATCATCACTGGAAAGATGATCTTTTAATTGATCAATTGCAAGCTCGGCACTTTTTTCTTCGTTGTCTTTACGTTGAGGATCGTAAATTGCATCATGATACCAAATAATCAAATTTGCGATGCCAATATTTGATGGGCGGCAACCCATTGCAATATTAAGCATGTCGTTAATATGAAAAATATTATGATAGTAACGATGCGTTTCGTTGTATCGTGCAATCAATTCGGTTCGCAATTTTACAAATTGCTCACTTTCATAAAAAACTAGTGGTAACATATGTTATTCCAATATCGTAATTAAGTCTCTGGCGAAGAGAATTTCTCCATCACGCATTCCTTGACTATGCGCGTCATCAAAATTGCCCCCTGAATAATCATATGCATTAAAATCTTCGGCGTCAATCGCCGCTTTGTATGCAGCAGTTTTTTCTATTAGTGCAAGTAGTTTAGCTAGTTTTTCAGTATCAATAGTCATAGTATTCTTGAAATTTTTGTTAGTGTAACTGGATCTTCACTTTCCAACACACAGCATTGATTTGGATATACTTTGTATTTATAAACATTTAATGGATGGTTTGTGTATGGATTATATTCCACACATACCATTTTTTCGCCAATATTATATACACGGCCACGATACATGCTTTTATATCCAACTGAATAAAAAAGAACAGTATCGCCCAATTTAATTTCTCGGTCAGTAAAATCTTTCATAGTTGAGCAGCTTTATCGGTAATGGCAATATTGTGTGGGGCGTATGAGGATTGTTTTAGATCAATTGAAACGTTGTTCCACATATTTTGATATTCGACACGAACCGTCTTTGGACTAAATCCAACAACTTGACCAACATGCAATTCACTGCCATGATTGCGGCGATACATAAATACAATTTTGTCTCCGATAGAGATTTCTTTGCCAGTTACATCTTTCATAAATGCGTATCATATTGATGAGCAATAGATTGTCAAGACATTTTGCATTCAGAGATTGTGTGGTGCTGTATGTTTTATTACATTTGTCTTTTTTAGTTGGTCAACGATTTCATACGCGGAATTCATTGCCTCCGATGGAGTTTTTATCGAATTATTAAATTCAATAAAAATATAATTGGAATTTATTGAATCTAATATTAGATTTTTAATAGGCATCTTTTCCGCGTCTGCAATATCAACAGGGCGAAACGAAATGTTTCTGAAAACAATTTCATTCGTTGAATTTATTAAGAATGTAACTCCATAAATTCTGCATTGTTTAGTGGGTTTGAAAAAAGTATTAATAAAAATATTAATTAAATCAATCTCAACGATAGATCTACGTTCTTTAATTAATTCATCGATATCGTTGCTATCTTTTCTAAATCTAACACTGTCATTGGGATAAATATCCAATGCTTTTTCAGCGGCTCGCCGAGTGAAATAAATACCATATGATGTATTAGAATACAACGCTGACCATTGTGTATCGTAAATCCGGAATTTAATCTTGCTGCGTAGATTTTGAAGAAATCTTTTCATGTTGCTTATGCTATCAGAACAGTTTGCCACGTCAAGATTTTTTAAATTTGAGTTTTATACATTTTACCTAATATTTATAAAAAAAGGGTTTATATGAAAAAATTCTATGCTTTATTTCTCTGTGTTGTTATTTTTTTGAGTGGATGTGCTTTGTTTTCACCAAATACCAAGCAAAATACAAAAAATCAAGATAAATTAGATAAAGTGGTTCAAAAGAGTGAAACCACAAAAACGGATATTGCAAAAAGTGAACAAGATAAATTAAATCAAGCGGCAACATTTAGTTATGGTATTAATTATTCATTGAATCAAGTTACCAATGTTACTCAGCCAGTTGCCACGGCATTGTTGTTGAATGGTAGAATAATGAGCATTGTAGGTAGTCCACAATTGGATGAAATGAACAAAATAACACAAATTGTAGATTTGTTAAATAGTGAAGTAACAAAGGAAAAGGAAAAGGGCAAGAAATTATTAGCTAATAAAGATGAAGAAGTAAAAGAGCTACAAGCAGCCAATACTGAACTCAAAACCAAATATGAACAGCAAATTGGCGATTTAATCGCTAAATCCAAAGACATTGCAAGAACAGGCGACAACGCTCAAGCCACTGTAAATGAAATGAGTGGCAATTTTGGACTAAATGCTGTTTGGTGGGGATTAAAAAGATTTGTATTTACCAGTATTACAGCAATATTAATATTCGTTGTAGTTTTTTTATTGTTACGTATTGCCAGTGCAACCAATCCTATTGCCGCAGCAGTATTTAGTGTATTTAACGTTATCGGAAGCGGTATATTGCAATTAATCAAAGGATTGACTCCAAAAGCAGTAGAAATTAGCAAATTGGTAAATGTAGAAGAACACAACAAATATAAAGAAACCTTGGATAAGGTTGTGGATACTATTGAAACATTCAAATTAAAGTGTGAATTGGGTAACAAACAATGCACACTGGGCGAAGTATTGGAAGAATTGGATCGTGTAATGGATCAAAAAGACAAAGATTGTATCAAAGATATACTAAAAGATCAAAAATGGACCTAATTGTTTATTTATGTGTTAAAAAAGCAATTACGATACCAAATACAATTTGAATAACAAATCCAGCACCAATTGCTTTCATATATACATTTTCGAGCTTATGAACTCGTTCCTGTAAACTATGATTGATCAATTGTTGATCACTAATAATTTTTTCAAGACGCGATTCTCTTGCAAACGTAGTTTCAAAACTTGAAATTTTTTCATTCAAACGTTCTTGTCCATCGGCTAAATTATTTAGACGTTGCAACACTTGTTCTCTCCATTCTTTTTGTAATTGTTCAGCAAGTTCTTCACCCATAAAATTTAATTGGTAATTTTAACAAGTATAAATATAATTATCATATTCCAAATTGAAATTTTTTTATCAAAAATTTGTGCAATAAAAAACCTCCGATATTTCTATCGGAGGTTTTTGTGTTAAACTATGTAACTCGTTATTAGACAGTTACGACATCGTAACGAGGCTTGTTCAGCGTTTCCAACATAACATCTGCTGGAGTGAAGGTCTTTGCAGACAATACACTCTTCAAGATGCTAGGACTGCATCCGCTAACCAAACATACACCTTGGTCATTAACCGTAACAGGCATATCGCCACCCGACGCATTGACATTCCAGAAGATCAAACGTGGCATTTCGTATCCAGCCGCAAGATACTTAGCCTTGATAACTTCAAAGTTCGTCATGGTATTGCTACCACACGCCATATCAAACTGCATATCACTGATGATATAAAGAGCAGTTGGCATATCCTTTTGAGCAATCTTATTCTGAATTGCGGTGTTCAAGATAAGATTAAAGGATGCTTGCAAATTGGTATTCATAGACCAACCGCTACGATTGAGTCCACGTACCTTCTCGGCAATGGTTTGTCCCGTGATACGCTGCAACGAAGGATGCTCACTGAAAGTAATGAAAGTATCCTTGAAAGGACCAACATTACGTTCTGCAAAATAAATTGCAAGACTGACACTCACCAAAATAGGCTGACCACTCATGCTACCAGAGGTATCACAAACAACCAATCCCATATGAGGATTATCAGCGAGCCAATTTGGCTGATTCTTCCACTGCAAATCAAGCGTCTTCAACGCAGTAGGATCGTTTTCACGACCTTGTTCAATTGGACGAATGATTTCATATGGATAAAGAACACTCGCATTAATCTTAGCTTCACCCTTTTCGACTGCACTCAAATAGCTTCGATAGCGTTCACCATCACGCTTGTTGAAAGCCTTGCGGTACAACAAACTAGCCTTGCTAGGAACCTTTTCGTAGTCGATTTCGTTGAACTTACCAGCACTCAGCTTGGTTTCCAACACGTCAATATGCTTACGCAAAGCAGCAATAGCCTGACGATACTGCTTTGGAGTTACACCAAGAGCTTTAGCAGTCTTGTAACCAAGCGCACGGCTTTCAGCAGAACTGGTATTAACGCTCTTCAACCACTTAGCCAAAAGGCTAATAGGCTTGCCTTCGGATGCATCAACTGCATCCTTGCGAAGCTGGAATGCAATGGTTTCAAATGCTGCATTTTCGGCAGGAGTACCAACAAGGGAGTAAAGATCATCCCAACGACCGAAAAATGCAATGTTGTTGATATTCTTTACGAGAATATCGGTATAATTGGTTGCAAGCCAACGAATAATGGTACGAAAAGTCTTGCGTTCACCCTGACCTTCACGAACGTCACGGGTATAGAAAAGAGTCTTCAATGCAACAAGTCGATCCTGAGCGAAAGACTTGCGGAAAAGATCAATTACTGCGGTTTCAGACTGTGCTCGCATTGCGGCACCCTTTCCGAAGAAATCAACGCAAGCGTCGAGAGACGATGCATTGCTCTTTGCACCATTTGCAGTGAATGCAATATTAGTTGCGGCAGCCATACCGGCAACAAGAGGATTGGTCATGTTTGGCTTGTTATAAGTATTCTTGGTCTTATTCATATGTTTTACTAGATACGTTGTTTTTGTTAAACTTTATTTGCTGTCAGTATCAAAATTATTTTTTGAGCGAGATGCAGTTTTTTCCTTTAGACGTGGAGGTTTGTTGCTGTATGCATCTCAATTGTGGAGATACTTTAGACAATGTTGGTGCGAATGTCAACGCCTTTTTCAGAAAAGTTTTTGACGGCACAAAGAAAAAAGACTTGAAGACCGTTTTTAGCGGTTTCAAATCTTTTTTTGTATTTTAGGGAGAAAATCAATGCACCATTTATCGACAGTGAATTGATGTATAAAGTATCGTTGTTGAGTTTATAAATAGATTTAAATTTTTCAAAATGTAAAATTTTTTAAATAAGTGTTGAAAAACGATCATCGTCACGTTTGCTAGTTGTTACAAAATCCATATAAAATATTTGAGCACTTGGCATAGACATTGGTTGAACACTAACCAATTCATTGACTAGAAGAGTGGGAAATACTCTATTAATTTGTGGAAATATAAATTTATCAAATGAATGAATTGGTTTGATTGTTTTCCATACAGGTATAATTAATTTGGGGACAAATATTGTAGGAAAAATTGTCTTTAGAAATGTTCTTCTTCTCATGGTAATTATTTGTATATTAAATTACAATCGTGTAGTGCTTTATCTTCTGTTAACATCATAAACAACACAAATGCATGGCCCATTTTTTTATCAGGGCAATTCAATACATCAGTAATTGTCATATTTTGTTCACGGTGCTTGTATGCATCAAAATCCAACAAATATAAATGTTTATCAGATGCTATAATATCTTGTAATTTTTTATATGCATCCGTTTTAAGAACTGCCTTTGCGTATAATGGAACATAAATATGTTTTCGAGCTTCAATATAAGATAATTTATGTTCATTCCAGTAACTGTATTTAGGTTTCGCTCCTTTGCCCATTGGATATCTATGAGCATAATTACTATTCCATCCATTTACGGCCCATTCAAAATATTGTATTGTTGGATCATCATTGGCATCAACATGACAATCATATACTTTACTGAATTGCCATGCATTTTCCATATTTTTAGCAATTATACCTTCATACAATTCACATGGCCCCAAATAAAAAGGACTTAATTGCTTAGTCCATTCATCAGTAGACCGACTTGTTGTATTGATATATACTCCATTTGGATCATTTTGTTTTTCATAAATTGGAGCAACCGTTACTTTCATAATATCTTATTAGAAAATATATAGTCTGGTAATATATGCCATTTATCTTCTCCGGGTTTTGACATGTGCCATTTCCGACCTTCATATTCTCTATCTCCATTGGAATTTATAATGTCACCCAAAAGAAAATCAAAATCAGTATAACCATACTGTCTTGCTATTTCTTTATTTTTTTTAATTATTTCATCATCATTCATGTTAGTTCATCTTCGTTGTAATCTTCAATTTCTCCGCTTTTGTTAATTCCATATCTTTCCCCCAATCCATCGTCCTTAGAAACATGTTCTACATAAATTTTATGTAGCCATTTTTTTTCACAATTATTGATTAATTTATTTTTAAAAAGTGCAGTAATATACCCTTCACATAAAAGGATATTGTTTTCATATCCTTCGTTAAACTTGTTTAATTCTCTAGCATGAACACGCAATGTGTTTTTTGTATAACCATATCGCGTATTGTTACTTATAATTTTCATGGCAATTTATCAATTTCATCTTTTAATAATTTGGCAATTGCATTTTCATCGCCGCTTTCATTCCACAATTTTTCTTGTAAATCATCATCTTCTACATAGATGCTTTCACAAATCAAATCAACATTTAGATAATCAAAAATAAATGATTGATATTCTTTTCTGAATTTTGCATCATTACAATGAACGAATGCAATTGGTTCTTTGTTATGCCCAAGCCACAATTCACCATAATCGTCCATGATTCTTAGACAATACATTTTCTTTTTTTCTGTTTTATTTGTGTTTTTCTTCATATTAATTTGGGTTAAATACAGTCAGTTGCATATTATTAATTATGACAAACTTCATATGTGTATTAAAATTTATATTTGCATTTATATTTTTTTGGAACAATTTTATACATTACACGACAATACCAATAAGTAGTGATTAACACTATAGTCCAATATATGGGATCCCACCATTCTTTTAAAATTCTCATGCGACGTGATGGTAATTTCAATTTTTTGGCACTTTGTCTTGCTATTTTGTCTATATCTTTTTCTGTCATATTTTCTTTAATAGAATATCTCCAACGATATCAATTTTGGCTTTGCCTTTGCTTAGTTTCATTACTTGACCTTTCAAACTGTTCAATGCTCCCATTTTGCCGCCTTTATAATCGGCAACTGCTTTTGGATTGGCAGCAATAACTTCATCACACCATTTTTCCAATTGGGCACTGTCATCCACAGTATTGTCTGGAAACAATAATACCAAATCACCAAATGAACAAAAATAGTAATAATAGTTGGTTGTTACAAATTTGGAAATTATATCAATTAAATATTTGTTTGATTTTGTTTTGTAATCAGTCAAAAATTTAAGTATTTCACTGCCATAGGCAACTACAAAAATATAAAATTCATGCGATGCGTCAAACAATGGAAAAACGTTGTTGACGGTTATCTTGGAAAACTTTTGTATAGTTTCGTGGTCAACAACTATATTGCGATTCAATGCAGTTAATACACTCATTTCAAATGCATCAGCATAACAATATCCAATACTTTCTGCTGCACAATTTCCATAACGTGCAATTTCATATTGCATCCACCACTCGGCACTATCTTTATCAAGTTGATATTGTAATTTCATAATAGATACATTATTCGAAATAATCTCGTTTTAGACTATTGATTTTCTCGGCACCATATTTACTAATCAACAATTGCAGAATTTCTTCAGATGTTTCATCATTTAAATCCATATGCAATTCAATGCCATCGTGTCTACTACCATATCCAAAATTTAACTTCAAAGAAGCACATGCTTCAGTGTGTGTAATATCACACACCGTTGCGGTATGTACTTTTGTCAATTGATCTTCGTAAATTTTCATATTTATGCTTTTTTGATAAATGTATTTAGGTCAAATTTATTGTTTCGAATTGATTGTGCATACGCACTGACAGATTCAAACTTACTTCTGGATGTAGAACGTTTTTCATTTACAATTTCCGTCCAACGCGACACAATCATTTCTCCATAATGGATAGAGTCCAATCCATAATTACCTAAATTACACCCATCATTAGATTCTATCACACAATCATATTCGGAAGTAACTCCAATGTCAACACCATACGCAGCAGGTGCATTTTTGTAACTTCTTACCACTTCTTCAACAAACTCTTTTTTTGGTGCCAATGACCAATCGCCATAATAATGCTTTACCCCAAGTATGTCGCCATCAAGCACATACACACGGTATTCTGACAAAAGATCAATCGGATCGGATACATAAACTTCCAAATCATCGCTTTTCTTTGCCATCGATATCAAATCCAAACAACTATTTAATACGCGGCCATTAAATTCCTTTGGTAATACTGGTTTTACAAACACAGGCGTTGAATTATCATTGAATTCTTTGCGAACCTCACCCAATGTTGTTCTGCGAATATTACGCTTATAATACGGTTTTAAATCCTCGGGATAACAGTCATAAGGAGCATAGTTAACTCCCAGTTTATCTATAATCTTTCTAAATACAGTCACTCCAGCAAATACAGGTGTTTGTTTAGTGATATCTAAATTGTCAATTTCATGTTCTTCAAAACAAGTGGCATTATAACCCATTGTATTGAATGCTTCCCATGCCAAATAAAAATTGACGTTTGGAAAGGTTCCGTTATTAGTTTTTACAAATGCTTTCATATTATTCATAATCTTTTAAATCGTAAATGTTACATTCTTTAGGAATACAACCTCTGTAATTTTCACTTAAAAACCAGTGCCACTTTTTACAAACTTCTGGTTGTACTGGATCGCCATATCCATCTGTAATAACGAATACTGCGTCTGGATATTTGCCTTTGTTTTTTTCTTTTTTGTATTGCTGAATATAATTTTCAAGAATATAAAATGATGTTCCACCAAAACCATACAATTTGCCGGTTTTTAAACTGGTTTCATAAACTCTGGTATCAAAGCAACACAAATGAATATCAAATCGACTTTCGGGAAGACTTTTTGCGGCTTTCCAAAAACGATCTGCCAAATGAACACAACTACCAGATGTATCCAAGAAAAATATAACTTTGATTCGATGTTTTTCTTCTTCAAAATTATCAATTTCCATTTCGGTAGGAATGAACATATCACGCGACAATGTAACAAAACGTCTATTTATACGCGCCCATTGCTCATGATTTTTATCATTTCGCTTCATGTACTGCTGTGCCCAACGTTTAATTACAGTTTCCCACTTGCGTTTGGTTTTAACCTTTTCCAAACTCATGATTTTAGTCAATCCACCAGTACCAGTTCCTGCATTTAAACCTTGACGGGTGTCATCATCCAACAATTTTTCAACTACATTTTTCAACTGATTGCGTTCATCACTGCTCAATTTATCGCAAGCATCATCTAACTTTTCATCAATTTGATCTTGATGTTCGCTACCAAATCCATCATGTTGATCCACCGTTTTTTGATTTCCACCCATAGAACTTGGTAATTTCATATTACCTTCGCTATCCACGTCGCCACCAGATGCAGAATCTAATACTTTGTTATATAATAAATCATAATAATACTCAAAACTCTTTTCTTGTTCAACATCTTCATCTTTGAATATTGTATCATACCAACACAAATCTTTTGCATTGGTTATACGATTACGGTCAAAACCAAAGTTATTTACCAAGCTCTCGTTGATAACAACGTCCATTGATATATTAGCCAATTGAGGCTCCAATCCATAACCACGATATCCGTGATTTAATATAACATGCAGTGCTTCATGACAAATGACAAATTTTAAATTATAATCATCAAGTGTCTTGAAATAATCTGGATTAAAACAAAAGCTAAAAAACCCACCTTCCCGATCAAATCGGACAGCGGCGGTGGGTATAGATGGATCAGATATGGGTTTACCCATTTGCCAAATTCTTGAAAATATACCGTGATAAATCTCCAAGTCTTGTGCAATCTGAAAGAATTTTTCTGTGCTAATCATAATTTAGATATACAAATTACCATGTAGGTTCAAGAATTCTTGTACTTTGCGACTCAATTTGTTATAAGTTTGTTTTTTACCGAAACGTTTTAAATATTCACCGCATACCAGACCATAAACTTGTGGCAATTCTTTGAAATTTTCAAATTGATAGATGCTATCAATTAGACTGTTCAAGCTATCCAATGTCAATTTAGATTCTTTTTCAGTTAATGGATTGGTAGGAGTTGGATTACCATAGCCTTTGTCATTATACAATGCCCATGCAATTGTTTTAAACGCATTTTTACGATATGCAGTTCCTCTAGTGGATTCAGTCATTTCGCTATTTATCATATCTGTATAGCTCTTGTACGATGAAGTTCCCATTGCTCTAGGTGGTTTTACAAATTTTAATTTGGTGCTGGAGAACGAGAAATTTTCAAAATTCGTTACATCCATTGGCTTGTTTTTCATCCATTTTGCAAGTGCTTTTTCAATTTTGGTGTTGGCAATACTTGCACGTTGCACAATAACATTGTATTTGTCCATGTTATTGAACGCATATTTCATGGCAACGTCATCAGTAGCTACCAAATTACTTTGCTTTTCTTCTGGTACATATTTGAAGAAGAAATCCAATTTGTTTTTATCCTGTAAGATATATTTGATAGTGTTGTTGTAGCTATTTTCGTCTTTGATGAAGGCACTGGCTTTTTCTAGGTCACGATTTTTGTAAATCGTCTCCATTTGTTCGCGGAAATTGCCGTTCTTCAATTCACCAACCAATTTGCTGACATTGATCTTCTTGTTCAATACATCACGCAGATCGCCATTTTTAACATAAAGACCGATGGCATAATCCAACCGACGTGGACTAACTTCATCTTTTTCTTTGTCATTTAGATCATTCCACCAACTTACGGCAGTCTTGCCAATGTCATCGCCATATTTGTTCTTGAAATAGGTAATATCTGGCTTATATGGAACGTCTACATGAATTTCAAAACGATCTTTTTGAGCCGGATCAAGTGCTTCAACATCATATTGTGGATTGGTATCGTCATCCAATT
>Ga0209972_10000080_pt1 | contig 88077 bp, 87 predicted proteins | sample NOAtaG_7_FD_187302 | JGI IMG/M metagenome (GOLD analysis project Ga0209972, IMG submission 187302) | Freshwater lake microbial communities from Lake Erie, under a cyanobacterial bloom - NOAA_Erie_Diel1S_2200h metaG (SPAdes) (version 2) | ecosystem: Environmental > Aquatic > Freshwater > Lake ... | reverse complement strand
TTCGAGCCGGATTATTCCAATTCCTGCGAGATTTCAACATACCGATTCTTCGCAAAAGCGTTATTCCATGCGGGTCTTCGGGGTTTTGCAGGGGCAACTAAAATAGCGTCGGGTGAACGCTGATCCGGGCCGAAGCCGCGCTTGAATCGTCACTGCGAAGGGGGGGCGTGCGCCTTGCGGCGCACGGTTGCCTGTCCGGGGCACGGGGAATACAGTGTCGACTTGCGGGAAAAGTCGTTTGAAATTCCTATTCGCATCGACCCGACGCCGATTGGCCCGATCGCCGTTGGGCTCGGACTGGCCGCGCTTGCGCCCGGCCTGTGTCTGGCCGGCTACACGCTGTTTGCCGACGGCAGCGCCGGTGGCGCGCTGTTCGTTCTGGTGTTCTCGGGCGCAGTCGCTGCCGTTCCGACCTCGTTGCTCGGTCTGCCGTATGTCGCCTGGCTGCGCGCGCACCGACGGCTCACCTGGCGCAATGTTTGCCTTGGCGCGGCACTCATCGGTTCGGTGACGATGGCCGCGATCACCTGGACCATCGCCAGCGTCTGGAACACCCCCACTCCGGACGCGTGGGACTACTTGCTGGGGGCCGGGCTCGGGCTCGCGGCCGGCCTGGCGTTTTGTGGCGGAGCGCGGCTCAGCGGGGTGGCGTCCTCGGCACCGGTCAGTCGCCCTTGAGCTTGCGGATCATCGCCGCCCCGGTCAGCAGCTCCAACTGCGCGCCGTTACCAGCCCGCCGGGTGTCTCCGCGAGGTCGATCAAGTCAAAACAACGGCTTGTGCGTCGTAACTGTCGAACTTTGGGTGCCGGAGCTTGCCGGACTCGCCGCGCCCGAGGTGTGCTGCGATCTGCGATCACTGCTTCGCTGCTCGTCCCGTGGCCCGCACACTCCGCCTTCCCTCTCCTGGCCCCCTCCATCCGCCGGCACCGCAGCCCGCCTCGGCGGGCGCACGCTTCGCCTACGAGCGGCACCGGCCCGAGGAAACGACGCTCCATCGGGTCGTGCAGGAAGAGCTCGAGACCTTCCTCGCCCAGGTCGAGGCGCAAACAGGCTCGGGCCTGCCGCAGTTCGTCAAGGACGAGTTCGAGGCATACCTGGGATGCGGCATCCTGGCCCACGGCTTCCTGCGTGTGCGTTGTGCCGAGTGCGCACAGGAAAAGCTGGTGGCGTTCTCGTGCAAGCGACGGGGGTTCTGCCCCTCGTGCGGGGCACGTCGCATGGCCGAGACGGCGGCGGTGCTGGTGGATCGCGTCATACCGCGGGTGCCGGTCAGACAATGGGTGCTGTCGTTTCCGATCCCGCTACGGATTCTGCTCGCTGCCCATCCCGAGTTGCTCACACCGGTGCTGGGCATCGTGCACCGGGTCATCACAGGGTTTCTTCTCAGCCAGTCGGGACTGAAGCACACCGCCGCCTACGCGGGCAGCGTCACGCTCATTCAGCGATTCGGCTCGGCGGGGAATCTCAATGTCCACCTGCACTGCCTGGTGCTCGACGGGGTGTATCGGCGCACCGAGGGCGAGCCCGTCTTCGATGCGGCACGAGCCCCCACCGGCGATGCGCTCGCGGGCCTGCTCGAGCAGATGGTCGCGCGGCTGATGACGCTGCTCACGCGGCGAGGCTATCTGGTCGAAGAGCAGGGCATGACCTACCTGGCGGACACGGATACGGATCATCCGTTGGCGTCGCTGCAGGCGGCATCGTGCACCTATCGCATTGCCTTGGGCCCGCGCGCCGGCCAGAAGGTGCTCAGCGTGCGCACGGTGGCGGGCCGGGAGGAGAAGCCCAGCAAAGCGCTTTGCGCCGATGCACACGGCTTCAGCCTGCATGCCGCGGTGCGGTTGGCGAGCCACCAGCGCAAGGAACTGGAACGACTGTGCCGCTATATCACCCGCCCCGCGCTGGCCAACGAGCGCTTGAGCCGCAACGCCAGGGGTGAGGTGGTGCTCAAACTGAAGAGCGCGTACCGCGACGGCACCACCCACATCGTCCTGCAGCCGCAGGAGTTCATGCAACGCCTGGCCGCGCTGGTGCCGCGCCCGCGGCTTCACCTGATCCGCTATCACGGGGTGCTCGCCCCGAATGCGAAGCTGCGTGGGGCGGTCATCCCGCAACCCGAGCAGAGGGACAATGCACCGGCGCACGAGCACGCGCACGGCCAGGCGGCGCGGATGAGCTGGGCACGGCTGCTCAAGCGCGTGTTCCACATCGACGTGGAGCGCTGCGCGTGCGGTGGGCAGTTGAAGATCCTCGCCGCGATCGAAGAGCCGGTGGTGATCGTGAGGATCCTCACGCACCTGGGCTTGGCCGCGCGGGCGCCGCCGCGCGCAGCGTGCCGGGAGTTTTCGCTCGATCACGCAGCCTGAGCGGAGAGCAAGACGACGGTTCCGCGACAGAACCGGAGGACGTGCTCGGCCCGTGATCGCGTGAGGGCCTCAAAGCGCGGCGGGTGAATGGTGATCCGGGCCGAAGCCGTGCTTGAATCGTCACTGCGAAGGGGGGGCGTGCGCCTGGCGGCGCACGGTTGCCTGTTCGAGGCACGGGGAATTCAGTGTCGGCTTGCGGGAAAAGTCGTTTGAAATTCCTATTCGCCTCAAAGACGCGGCTGCGAAACTATGAAACGACCACTTCTTCTCGCTCTTATGTCACTGGCAGCCAGCGTCGGCTTGATTGAATCCGTTGCGGCGAGCGATTACGACGAACGTCGTCAAGACCGCCGCGAAGCGATCGTGGCAGGTGCTGTGCGAAGCAAGTATGTCAATGACCGGGTGGAAGAGCGTTACAGGGAGTGCATGCGGGGATCGCGTTATGACCAGGACTGCGATCGTCAGCGCTGGCAAGGCGAGCAGGAAGCAAAGAAGAAAGGCCGGAGGGCGGCCATCATCGTCGGCTCGCATTAGCCCCGCTGACCGAGCATTGCGGCGACCATCACCCTCAGGGCGAGCAGGAAAGACAGAGTGCCCGGAAAGCCGCTTCACGACGCGTAGGCAAAGTCCCTCACGGACATCATTGAGGAGAGATCAAACGATGAGACTTTTGAGCATCCTTGGGATATCTGCCGTGATGGGGCTGCTGGCCCCACTGGCCAACGCCCAGCAGGCACCCGCCTCGTCGATACCCAGCTTCAACCGCACCGTTCTGCCAATCGCCCCGGAACCCAACCAGAGTGTGGTGGGGCTGCGATCGAAGGACTCCAAGGGCGTGTTCCCGCGTCCGGTCACGGCGCCCGCCGGCGCGCCGAACGTCGTGCTGGTTTTGCTGGATGACGTGGGCTTCGGCGCTTCAAGTGCATTTGGCGGCGTCATCAGCACCCCAAATATTGACAAGCTGGCCGCAGGCGGCCTTCGCTACAACCGCTTCCACACCACGGCGGTATGCAGTCCGACGCGCGCCGCATTGATCACCGGGCGCAATCACCACTCGGCACATACCGGTGTCGTCATGGAAATGGCCACCGGCTATGAGGGCTACAACAGCCTGCTTGGCAAGGACATGGCGACCCTTGGCGACATGCTCAAACTCAATGGCTACAACACCGCCTGGTTCGGCAAGAACCACAATGTGGCTGACTGGGAGTCGACTCAGGCGGGGCCATTTGACCGCTGGCCGACCGGCATGGGCTTCGAGAAGTTTTATGGCTTCATCGGCGGAGTGGCCAACAACTGGCGGCCCGCGCTCTTTGATGGCACCACGCCGATCGAGCCTCATGTCGGCAAGCCCGACTACAACCTGGACTTCGATTTGGCCGACCAGGCGATCGCGTGGATCCAGATGCAAAAGACCGTGGCCCCAGGCAAGCCGTTCCTCGCCTACATCGCTCCCGGGGCCATCCATGCTCCGCAGCACGCAAAGCCGGAGTGGATCGCCAAGTACAAGGGCAGATTCGATCGGGGCTGGGACGCGATGCGCGAAGAGATCTTTGCCCGCCAGAAGCAGATGGGCATCATCCCTGCCGATGCCAAGCTGACGCCGCGACCCAAGGAGCTGCCCAGCTGGGAATCGATGAGCCCACGCCAGCGCAAAGTGATGGCGCGGATGATGGAAGTGGCCGCCGGACAACTGTCGCAGGTGGACCATAACTTCGGTCGCGTGATGAAGGCCATCGACGAGCTGGGGCAGACCGACAACACCCTGGTGATCTTCGTCATCGGTGATAACGGCGGCAGTGGTGAAGGCACGGTGCAAGGCGTCTTCAACGACATGAACATCGTGTCCCAAAGCACCGAGACGCTCGAATATCTCGAGAAAAACATGGATGACATGGGCGGCTGGAAGTCGTCCAACCTGTATGGCGTGCCCTGGGCGTGGGCAACCAATACGCCGTTCCAGTGGACCAAACAGGTGGCCAGCCACTTTGGCGGCACTCGCAATGGTCTGGTCATTTCCTGGCCGAAAGGCATCAAGGCCAGAGGCGAGCTACGCTCGCAGTTCCACCATGTCATCGACATCGTGCCAACCATTCTGGAAGCCGCGCAACTGCCCCAGCCGACGATGGTCAGCGGCGTGACCCAGCACCCGATTGAAGGTACGAGCATGGTCTACACCTTCGACAACGCCCGGGCCGAAGACCGTCGCAAGACTCAGTACTTCGAGATCTTCGGCAACTCCGGCATTTACCACGATGGCTGGTTTGCGGGGACCAGACCGTTTCGTCTGCCATGGAGCGGTGTGGGCACCGATGCCGATGTGCTGACCACCCAGTGGGAGCTCTACAACATCGACAAGGACTTCTCCCAGGCCGATGACCTGGCGGCACAAATGCCCGAAAAGCTGCGCGAAATGCAGGTGCGTTTCTATGCCGAAGCGGCCAAGTACAGCGTGCTGCCGATCCAGACCTCTGCAGCTGAGCGCTTTGGCGAAGGCATCCGACCCAGCCTGGTGGGTGACCGCAAGTCGTTTACCTACATGGCTGGCTTGAAGCGCATCCCTGAAGGCACCGCGCCCCCGATCAAGAATCGAACGTGGAGCCTCACCGCAGAGGTCGAGCTGAAAGGCAAAGACTCGGGCGTGATCGCCACGCAGGGCGGCCTGCTGGCCGGCTGGGCACTGTATTTCGATCAGGGCAAGCCGGTGTTCAGCTACAGCTTTACCAATGGCGAGCGGTGGCGCATCGCCGCCAGGGAGCCACTGCGCAGTGGAAAGCAGACCGTGGTCATGACCTTCACCTACGACGGCGGCGGGATGGGTAAGGGAGGTGCCGTATCGATCAAAGCGAATGGCAAAGAGGTGGCACAGGGTCGCGTGGAGCGGACCGTTCCCTTCCGCTTCTCGACTGAAGAGACGCTGGACATCGGCGAGGACACTGGCACGCCAGTGGACTTGAGCTACGACACGCCGGCGCGCTTTACGGGCGGGTTGGACAAGGTCGTCTTCGATTTGAAGTAAGGCCTGCGCAGTGGTTGCACCTTGCACCTACTGCGCAATCAATTCAGCCGACCCGCCTACATAAGGGCGGCGAATACACGGAGACTATCAAGGTGTTCGCCAAAGCAATCGCAAGATGCGCCAGAGCGCCCGCCTCGCTCATCTTCTTCGCCCATCTCGCATGGTGCCCAGCGCCCGCGTTTGCCGAGGATCATGGGGAACGCCCCGGTGCCGAAAGCACGAAGGAGAACAACGGTACTGACCCGACGCGGGTCAGCCGAACGGTGCAATTCAAGTATGAGTATCTGGCCCTGCGCGACAACTTCTCGTCCAGCACGCTGAGAGTCTTGTACACGCAGCCACTGGGTAACGGTTACAGCGCCGTCTTCAAGTTGCCGATTTCACGGGTGAATGTGCTTGGCAACGAAGGTTCCGGCTTGGGTGACGTATCCATTCAGTTGGGTAAGGTGTTTGGACTCAACCGCGACGGGGGCAACGTCGTGCAGGCGGAGGTCTACTCCGACACTGCGACCCGGCCAGAATTGGGCGCCGGGAACAGCATCTTGAAGGCGACGTACATCAGGGCGTTCTTCTTGCAAAGCGGGGCGATCTTCGCGCCGTCCTTGGTCCAGAGCGTCAGCCTGCAAGATGGAGACGAACGGCCAAAGACCAACCTCAGCACGCTGGACTTCTATTACGTGCCGAAGATGGATGACCCGCGTAACCTGATCACTTACAACCCGAACGTCAACTACAACTGGGAGAACGGCCACCGATTCGCCAGCTTGGCCGTGACACTGGGAAGGAACATCGGCCCGTCGCCCTTCGGTGGAAACTACTTTATTCTTGTGAAGCCTTTGGTCATGATGGGTGGTGACCGGCCCAACAAGTGGGGCGTAGAGTTGATCTACCGGGTGATCGGGTTCTAGTCGAAGCTTTCCCGATCGCGACCAAGCACCCAGATCAGCGTGGCGCGGAACAAGGCTTCGCGAGGGAAGTTGCGGCCGGAGGTCAGCGCGCGCATCCATGGATTGGGGTCGCGATTGCGAGGCAGCGCGACGTCCCAGTGGTCCGACCGCGCTTCGGCAAGCAATGTGCTGCCCGGCAAGATGGCATCTGAGGCGACAAGCTGGCCGTCGTTGCGCGGGTTGACGGTGCCCAGCCACGCCGCCGACGCGCGCAGAGGCGGTGCCATCTGCTCGGGTGGCGCGTGGGCAACGATCGAGTAATAAGCGAGCGACGCTTGCGGCGGGTGGGCCGCCAGCCAACTCACTCGCTCGCGACGAGTGACGCTGGCAAGGTCCCCTCCCTGGGAGTCCGTACAGTCGAACGGCTTGATCCATGGCGACAAGCTGTCGTAGGGGTCCAGGAAGTAGTCCGCCAGAGGCGTTCCCATCACTGCGCCCGCAACCGAGACCAGGGCGGCGACCTTCTCCGGGCCTGCGCCCTTTCGCTGCAGGAGGTCCAGCGCTTGCAGCGCATCAGCCAGTCCCTTGGAATACGCGACCAGGACAATCCGCTGCACGCCGGGCCTCGCTGCCTCGGTGCGGATGGCATCGGCCAGTTGCTGCCCGTTGGCTTCGGACGAGGCACGGCCGGGGAGCGGGACCATGCGAACCGCTAGCAGGCCGAGATCCGCGTACTGGCGATAGGCCTCAATCGGGCTGCTCTCAACCGTCCGCAGGACACCGTCTCCGAACGGAACTGACTGCGCGCTGACGCAGTCACCGAACAGACCAGGCACGAGCAGCACCGAGGTCGACCCGGCCCGGGCAGCATAGCTGGCACGCATCGCCAGGAAGGCGTCGGGGTGCACGGCAGCCCGATTCGCGACACCGTGCAGCCAGCGCGAGACCTCATCGGGGCTGCGCGCGCCCGCTGCTCGAAACTCCTCTTCGAACAGCGCTGCGAAGGCGACTCGTTCGTCCCTGACGCCAGCGAACGCCAGCGGCAGGGTCACGGTCGGCGGGTCATCCGGTCGATACGTCAACAAGGTTGCCGGTGCACAGGTCGCCACCGACAGTACTGCCGCCAGCATGCAGGCGAGCCGCGAGAGTCCCATCAGAGTGCCTCAGTCCATGCCGACGCTGGCCTCGATGCGGAAGAACTGCTCGGCGAGACGATTGGCCTCGCTGCGGTTCCTGTTGTGCGCATCGTCGGTGGCATCGAAGTCGATCTTGGCTGCCTGCACGGCCCGGCAGGTCATGTAGGCCTTGGCCCGGGGATCCCCGAGGCCGCCAAGGAAATCGTTGACCGCCGCGACCAGCCCGGCCTTGCGGCGAAAGAGGCGGCGTTGGCCGTGACGGCCTGACAGCCTGGGCCGCCGTGCGGCGCACGGGGTGATCCCGCAGCCGGCGCGGAAGGACAGCGCACCGGGGCAGGAGCACACCCATGGCCAGGCGGCCCGAATGCGCTGGGCACGGCTGCTCAAGCGCGTGTTCCACATGGACGTGGAGCGCTGCGCGTTCGGCGGGCAGTGGAAGTTCCTCGCCGCGATCGAAGAGCCGGTGGTGATGGTGACGATCCTCACACACCTGGGCCAGGCCGCGCGGGCGCTGGCACGCGCAGCGGCGCGGGAGTTGTCGCTCGACTACGCAGCCTGACCGGAGCGCACAACGACGGTTCTGGGGAAGAACCGAAGGACATGCTCGGCCCGTGATCGCGTGAGGGCGTCAAATAGCGTCGGGTGAACGCTGATCCGGGCCGAAGCCGCGCTTGAATCGTCACTGCGAAGGGGGGGCGTGCGCCTGGCGGCGCACGCTTGACCGCTCAAAGTGTGGCGAATGCGGTCGTGACTCGAGGCAAATGCCGTTTGAACTTCCTGTCCGCACACTCTATTTCCATGCAGAACCACGTGAATCGCGGCGGAGCCTCGTGAATCAAGCTCCTCCGGACCGGATTCGTCGCCGTGGATGTGTACCCATGCGCGCACTCGAGGTCCGCTTGTCATGCGGCATGCGCCTCGGCTTCACGCCGAGGTGCCCTCGAGCCTGTAACAAGCCGAGCACCTTGCACGCATAGTGAAGGCAGCCTGTCGCATGAGGCCTGCTTCCGCTCGAGCCGCAACAGGGAGCTCGAGCCCGGGGCCACCTTGCGTCGGCCCGGGCAGTCAAGGGTATCCGCCAAGAAGCCGCACGCCAGCCAGCCGGGCTTGCCAATCCGCGGCGTGAATGAATATCATCCGTGTCGTGAAGACCCTGCCCCGCATGGTGGATGACGCGCTCGCCGCGCGGCTGCGCGTGATGCCCGCCGTGGTGCTCACCGGTGCACGGCAGACCGGCAAGAGCACCCTGGTCGAGAAGCTCGTTCCGGGCGACCGGCGCTACCGCTCTCTCGACGACTTCGACGTGCGCGATGTGGCGCGCCGCGACCCCGAGGCCCTGCTGGGAGGCAACGATCCGCTCACGCTCGACGAGGTCCAGCGCGAGCCAGACCTGCTGACTGCGGTGAAGCGGGCCATCGACCGCGACCGCCGGCCCGGGCGCTTCCTGCTCACCGGCTCGACCAACCTGCTCCTGATGCGGCAGGTGTCTGAGTCGCTGGCCGGCCGCGCAAGCTACCTCACGCTCTGGCCCATGACCCGCCGCGAGCAGCTCGGGCTCGGACGCGCTGGGCGGTGGGACGACCTGCTGGCCGCGCCCGACGCTCAGTGGCGCGACGTGCTGGCGGCCGGGGATGACGCCGAGGAAGACTGGCAGGCGCTCGCGCTGCGCGGGGGCTTCCCTACGCCGGCGCTGGAACTCAAGGCGCCGGCCGACCGCGCTATCTGGTTCGACGGCTACGTGCGCACTTATCTCGAGCGCGACCTGCAGGACCTCGCCTCGATCAGCGCGCTGCCGGACTTCCGGCGCCTGATGCAGGCCGCCTGCCTGCGGTTGGGGCAGCTGCTCAACCAGACTGAGCTGGGCCGCGACGTCGGCCTGCCGCAGCCGACGGTACACCGCTGGCTCAATCTGCTGGAGACCTCGTATCTGCTCGTGCGCCTGCCGGCCTACGCTGTAAACCGCACCAAGCGGCTCGTCAAGTCGCCCAGGATCTTCTGGGGCGACACCGGCGTCGCTCTGCAACTCGGCGCCACGGCGCCCGCAGGCGCGCACCTCGAGAACCTGGTGCTGCACGACCTGCTCGCCTGGCGCGATGCGCGGGTGGACCGCGTGGAACTCGCCTACTGGCGTACAACGATCGGCGAGGAAGTGGACTTCGTTATCGAGGCGGGCGGCAAGCTGCTGCCCATCGAGGTGAAGGCCACCTCGAAGCCGCGCCTCGCCGACTGCGCGCACCTGCGCACCTTCCGGCAGGAGTACGGGCGGAAGGCGCGCGCCGGGCTGCTGCTGCACACCGGGCGCACCATCGAGTGGCTCACCCCTGACGTGCTGGCCGTGCCGTGGTGGAGGGTGGTGTGATGACAAGAATGCAGCCGAGGTGCAGAACGGCAGCACACTCTTCACCGGCCAGCCAGCCGACTTGAGGATGGCACATGACTGATACGTCGAGAGGCCGCGCCCCCTTCATCGTCGACAACAGCATCTCGGGCTGGACCGGCCTCCGCTACCTTGAAGAGTGGTCCGGCATCGCGAAGGCGTTCGATATCGCCACGGGCTAATTCGAAATCGGCGCGCTTCTGGTGCTCGACGGCAAGTGGCAGCCGCTCGACAAGATCCGGATCCTGATGGGCGCCGAGACGACCCATCGCACTCGCAAGGCGCTGCTCGACGCGGTGCGTGCTCGGGCACTCCAGATCCTCGACGGCAGCATCGAAGCGGACAAGAGCGCGAACCCCTTCCTTCACGGAGTCCCGGCGATCCTCGGAGCGCTGCGCTCCGGCCAGATCGAGTGCCGGGTGTACGACAAAGACAAGTTCCACGCCAAGGCGAGGCCCATTGGGGTCCGGTCTTGCATTCAAGCATTTCGCTCATCTGGCACCAGGCGTGGCAGGCCAAGTTGAAGCGCTTGCACACCGCACCCAGGATATCGAGCCAGGCGATGCGATCCTCGTCGTTCAGATAGATGTCCTCGCGGCGATCGCCCCGCGAGGTGACGTGGTAGAGGCCGCCGGAGAGTTCGAGGCGCAGACGGCGGGACATGGCGCGGAGTGCACGAGAGAACTGCTGGAATGCAATACCGGACCCCGGGCTCACTACGCAGCGTGAGCGGAGCGCACGACGACGGTTCCGCGGCAGAACCGGTGGACGTGCTCGGCCCGTGATCGCGTGAGGGCGTCAAGGCGAGGCGGGTGAACGGTGATCCGGGCCGAAGGTGCGCTTGAATGGCTGCCCCAAGGGGGGATTCCGCGCCGTCCACGCCGGCCCTGGCCGTTCCGCGCGAGGGATCGTTACCGGAAGGCCAGGACCTTTGGGCCTGCCGTTTAGCCGATTAATGTATGGACAAGTGATATACAACTATGACATCACGAACGCAGGACGCGAAAGGCACCCCATGGCTCAAGCCAAAGCCCAGGAACCCGTCACGATCAGCATCCGCGCGAAGGCCGGGCAGCGCGACCTGATTGACCAGGCCGCGGACCGCCTGGGCCGCAGCCGCTCGGACTTCATGCTCGAAGCCGCCTGCCGGCAGGCCGAGGACGTACTGCTCGACCAGACCTACATCGCCCTCGACGCGAAGGGCATGGCCGCCATCCAGGCCATGCTCGACCAGCCGCCCGCGCCCACCGACCGCCTGCGCCGCACCCTCAAGGCCCGCGCGCCCTGGGACACGGCCGCCGCCACCGGCAAAGCCGCAGGCCCACGCGGGAAGTGACCGCGCCGATGCTCTCGGCGCCACAACCGCTGACGGACCGGCACCAGCTCGCCGACTTCGACAGCGGCGAGCCGGCGCTGGACGACTGGCTGAAGCGCCGCGCCGCAAAGAACCAGGCCAACGGCTCGTCACGCACCTACGTCGTGTGCGACAGAGACACCGTCATCGGCTACTACTGCCTGGCTGCCGGCGCCATCGGCAACGCCGAGGCGCCGTCAAGCATGAAGCGCAATCGGCCCGACCCGTTTCCTGTGCTTGTCCTCGGTCGCCTGGCCATCCACACGGACCACCAGCAGAAGGGCATCGGCACCGCGCTGCTCAACGACGCCATCCGGCGTGCGCTCCAGGCCGCCCAGATCGCCGGCGTCACTGCGCCGCTGGTGCACGCCATCTCGGAACAGGCCCGGCGCTTCTACCTCTCGCGCGGCTTCATCGAGTCGCCCATCAAGCCCATGACGCTGTGCCTGATGCTGGCCACGGTCCACCAGGCCCTGCGGGAGTCATAGCCGCTAGGGGGGGAGCGTGCGTGCGCGTTCGATCTGGGCTTGAACGGCGGCGATCACTTGCTTGCCGACGGTGCTGGTCGCCGCGACCGCCGGCTGGTTGCCGGCTACGTTCAGCAGGTCGGCGAACTGGCCGATCCAGTACTGCTCGAACATGGCGTGGTCCTTGGGCATGATGCCTTCCCGCAGCGTGTAGCCTGCCACGTCGTGGCCGGCGCGCCGAAGTTCCCTGATCCAGTCGTACACGGTCCGCACGACCCTGGGCGCCAACGCGCAAGAAGACCGGGGTCAGAAGGCGGGGTCACCCATTAGCCGCCCGTTTGCAAGAGCGCGCAGTTGACCTTGGGCGCGCACCGCGCGCCCTTCTTTTCTTCTGATCACGCCTGCCTCGACACACCCGGGATGCGTCGTCAATGTGGTTGTCATCCCTCACACCAGTGCAGGGCATCGTGCACCGGGTCATCACGGGGTTTCTGATCGAGCAGGCGGGCCTGAGACGAGGTGCTGCCGACGCAGGCAGCGTCACGCTGATCCAGCGATTAGGCTCGGTGTCGAACCTCAATATCCACCTGCACTGCCTGGTGCTGGAGGGAGTGTATCGGCGCACCGAGGGCGAACCCGTCTTCAGCGTGCGCACGGTGGCGGGCCGGTAGGAGAAGCCCCGGAAAGCGCTGTGCGCCGATGCCCACGGCTTCAGTCTTCACGCCGCGGTGCGGTTGGCGAGCCACCGGCGCAAGGAACTGGAACGACTGTGCCGCACTATCACCCGCCCCGCACTCGCCAACGAACGCGTGAGCCGCAACGCCAGGGGTGAGGTGGTGCTCAAACTGAAGAGCCCGTACTGCGACGGCACCACCCACATCGTCCTGCAGCCGCAGGAGTTCATGCAACGCCTGGCCGCGCTGGTGCCGCGCCCGCGGCTGCACCTGATCCGCTATCACGGGGTGCTCGCCCCGAACGCGAAGCTGCGTGGGGCGGTCATCCCGCAACCCGAGCAGAGGGACATTGCACCGGCGCACGAGCACGCGCACGGCTAGGCGGCGCGGATGAGCTGGGCACGGCTGCTCAAGCGCGTGTTCGACATCGACGTGGAGCGCTGCGCGTGCGGTGGGCGGCTGAAGATCCTCGCCGCGATCGAAGAGCCGGTGGTGATCGTGAGGATCTTCACGCACCTGGGCCTGCCCCCGTGGGCGCCGCCACGCGCAGCGGCGCGGGCGTTGTCGCTCGACTGCGCAGCCTGAGCGGAGAGCAAGACGACGGTTCCGCGACAGAACCGACGGGCGTGCTTGGCCCGTGATCGCGTGAGGGCGCCAAATCGCGGCGGGTGAATGGTGATCCGGGCCGAAGCCGCGCTTGGATCGTCACTGCGAAGGGGGGGGCGTGCGCCTGGCGGCGCACGGTTGCCTGTTCGAGGCACGGGGAATTCAGTGTCGGCTTGCGGGAAAAGTCGTTTGAAATTCCTATTCGCAGGCCGGCTAACATCGTCGCCGTGGTCGAAGGTTCAGGTATTGGCACAAGGTCATCCGCCAGGACACGGAACCCAAGCGTGTCTCCCGGGCCATATGTGGCGTCGGAGAAGCAGACAGGGCTTGTCACGCCAATGATTCGGCAGAGGCCACCCTTGCCTGATCTGAAGACGGCGCCGACGTAGTCCCGGCTCAGCGTGTAAACCATGAACTGCAGCAATTCATTGCGGTTAACCGAGAGGTCGAAGCGGTCCAGGGAAAAGGTCGTGAACGGAAACGGGTCGCCGTCTGAAGGAGCGAAAGGCACTTCGCTGTCGTCGAGGGTTACGTCCCCGATCAGGAAGAAGCCAAACACGGACCTCGGATTCGGGTCTTGGCGGAAAAGTCTAAGGGTCAGTGGTTCAAGATCCAGTCCTTGAGGCTTGGCCACCTGCATTTGAATCGATTCCAGTCGACTCCTCACTGTCTGCGGGCTAAACAGTTGTGCATATCCATATCGTGCCGGTGGTTCGACCAAAACAGGCGGCATGATGGTGTAACTGCCCGGCGGAGCAACGTACTCTTGATCGACGATCACGGCACACAGGCTGGGAGTTGGCGCCGCGGCCACAGCAAACATGCTGACGACAGAGGAAAGAAGACGCACAAACAAACTGGTTCGCTTCATCGCAGTCCCTCACGGCAATGCAGTTAGAAACCTACTGCGTCGGCCGGGTGCTGTCTAGCCGCTGTCGAGCAAAGCAGGCAAGCGAGGCTTCAACGCCAGCCTTGCTCCACGAACGGCCTACCAGATCCTCGTGCGGTTCCAAGAGCGGATGCTCTTGACCTTCACCGTTCCCAGAGCCGCATTGCAGCAGAAGGGCTCGCTCGCGTAGGCTTTGACTCTTTCACCTTAAGTTCCACAGATTGTGCGCTGCGCAAAGTATTGCTTCCTGATACTCATGCTCGACGGGCAAGCGTGGGCGCTTTCGCCCGAGCAGGTGTTCGCCCGAGCAAGCCAATCGGTTGTCGTTGTAGAAGTGGAGAAAGACGGTGAAGAGATCGGCAGCGGGAGCGGGGTGATTATCGGGCCGAGCGAGGCAGTCACGAACTGTCACGTAGTTGAGAAAGGAGACGCGTTCTTCGTTGCTCGTGAGGGCAAGCGCATCCGAGCCGTCTTGGTCGACGAGAATCCCTCGACAGATCTGTGCGCCTTACGGTTTCGGCCGGGAAAGCCCTTCCATGTCCCAATCTCGGGAGCTGTACATCACCACTCACTCGCGGTCGGGCAAAGAGTCTACGCAATCGGGGCTCCTCGGGGGCTTGAGTTGACCATGAGCAGCGGGATTGTTTCCGCAATCCGCACCATCAGTGATGAACTCACACTTGTCCAGACCGATGCAGCTATCTCGCCCGGTTCAAGCGGCGGCGGGTTGTTTGACGAACAAGCAAGACTTGTCGGCATCACCACCTTCCTCATCCGCGAGAGCCAAAACCTGAACTTCGCCTTAACCGCTACGTTGGTAATGGAGCTCCAGGCAAGACGCGGCCTTCCTGTCGCGCCCCAGCAAGTTGCGCCACAGGCGACTGACAAGGCAGCAATCGAGGAGGAGAAACGACGCATAGAGGCCATTCGTCGCGAGCAAACGGAGAGAGAGCGGGCGCTCGCAGAGCGCGAGGCGCAAATGCGCGAGGAACGACGTCGGCAGGAGGAAGAGTACGCGAGGCGCCAGAAGGAGTTGGCCGAGCGCGAAGCGGCGCTTCGTGCAGGTGAACAACAGAGATCCCCAAAGTCCAGGAGCGACATATCGCGCGACGGAGAGAGTTCTCGCCAGGCGCCTTCCAGAACTTCCCCTGGCGAAAGCCCATTGACATCACCCTCGAGTTCTATTGAAACGTTCTCGGAAGGCATCGCACGCCGATTCCGCGCGCCACCGGCAAGGTATGCCTCTCAAAGGGACCGACGTACGGTTCTTCGCATTGAGTTCAGTAGCACCGGCGTTCCAGATCCCTTGACATGGCGTCTTGTCGAGTCCAGCGGAGACTTCTCGTATGACGATGCAGTGCTAAAAGCAGTGCTCGGCTCTCAAGCGTCCGTCGACGAGCTACGCGCCTACCCTGCGGTCGTTTTCGTAGTCATTCGCACATCCCAAGGCTCGACGACGGTTGAGGTGGGCTTGCCCCCTGTCGCGGGCGATGCAAGCCTCAATGCACCTCCCGAGCCTCCCCAAAGCCCTGAAGTTGTCACCTTCGCGATCCCCTTCAAGGAGTACCCCAAGGAACCGGATCCCGGCTATGCAGAGGACGCGCGACGAGCAGAGGAAGCGCGACGGCGTGAAGAACAACGCCAGGCGGTGATCGCGCAGCAACGCGCCGCTGACGAGTTACGCGAAGCCCGCGAGCGCGCGGAGACAGCTCGGCGCGCATCGGCTGAAGCCGCTTCAGTCAGACGGAAGGCGATTAACGAATACACGGCCCTGATCCGGAATGCCATTCGGGATAAGTTGGTGATCCCGCCAGGTATCGAGGGAAATCCGCAGGCTGAGTTTGAAGTGACGCTACTTCGGAATGGGGCTGTTGCGAGCGTCCGGATGGTCCGTTCCAGCGGCGTACGCGCCTATGACCGGGCCGTGGAACGCGCCATCGACTTCGCGCAGCCGCTGCCTGTACCGGACGACGTGACGGTATTCGACCAGATACGGGAACTGAAGCTCATCTTCCGCCCTAGGGACTAGCGGATCTGCCATGCGCCATGCCCCGAACGACGATCGGCGTTGCTCGATTCTGCCCACCCAATCCATTTGGGACATCGGCCCCTCCAATGATCGAGGGTCCGCAATCGCGTTTGCTTGCCGGCGGAAGTGCTCAAGGTGTTCCAGAACAACGCGCGCGATGCGCGCGGGTTCTTGGTCGGGCGGAGGTGGGAAAGGGGATGCCAAACTCGGATCGGGAAGCTTCAGCGTGGAAGAGAGCGACAGCGCGCTGAAGCTGGGCTTGGGGTAAGTCACTCCGTCACGGATTCCCCGCGCAGCAGTGGGAAGCTCCGTTACGTCGCGAGCCAGCAGAACGACGGCCTTATGCCGATCGTCACCCGGCTCCACCGGGGGTCAAGTACGCGTTCTGAATCGACCAGGAACAGGGCAGTTAGCGAAAGTGTTCCCTCACAGCTTCTGGAGCAGCTTATGGCGCCACGACTGCCCCACCGAACCATATTCGGCAATGAACCTGCCTTCGACGGCATCAATAACGTCGTCTCCCGCTGCATAGATATCGTCAAGCAGCGGGCTGGTAGGTTCCTGCGGAACGAACGTCGTTGGATCAGCGTTGTTGAGTGTGATCGCCTGCCGAAGAGCAGCAATCGGCTTGACGGTCGTTTGGGGCTCGCATAGCTGGAGGCGTTGGCAGGCATCGGACAATCGATGAATTTGGTACTGAAGTCGACGCCGCGTTGCGTGGTCGAACTCCTTCGACGTGTGAAACGAGACGGCGCCTTCTTCCAAGTCGGCCAGCTGCTTCTTGATTGAGTCTATTGATGCGCGCTGCTCTTTCCGCCTCTCGCGCTGATTGTTCTGGTAGTTGACTATCACCCAGCCGGCTAGAACGAGGCACCACGTCACCACCTGTCCCCAACTGCTCCAGTCCATTGCGGTATCTTGAGCGCGAGCAGCGTCAGGCAGTCGCTTGCGACTTTTTGGGCGAAGCGTCCTTGATGTACTCGGTGATCTCCAGGAGCACGGATGGATCGCTGGACTCGAAACGCACTCTGGCAAGAACGTCTTCTACCGTCATCTGTTCCTCCCGCACTAGCCCCCCAAACGCCTCCTCAAGAAACGAACTCCCGTACCCGCGCGCGCCGTCCAGCCGAATAACAACCGTACGAGCCTTCTTGAGAGCGGGAACGAGAAACTCCTCGCGGAATCGTTGGCCACTAAACGGGCCATCGGTCAGAAACCTGCCAGCGGGGTGGCGCGAGAAATCAAGGGCCAAGTTGATCACCAACTTGTCCTGCGCCGAAAAACTGCCTGCGCTCAACGATTTGCCCATGTGTTTCCCTCCTCGGGAGGGGTTGTCATTGGAATTCGCCAACTTATTAGGGTGCCGAAAATCGACTCTCGGGTGGTCATGCCAGACCCCCGTCCCGTGCTTAGGACGATGCTACCCCGGTTGCTGCGAATAGACACTACGGCCCCCGGAATGATGCGTACAAGTGAAACGATCTCTGGGAGTCCCTTCCCCCTGTGGCGTTCATCGGTCGATGTGGTGGCGACATTAGTGGCTTCCCAGATGGCTTCCTGATCAGCGCATTGTCCGAAAAAGCTTTCCAGCCTAGTTCGCCAGGCCGGGCGGTTGGCGGGAAGAGTTTCTGGTATTCCCACACCTAGGTCGCAGAAGACCACCTCAAGTGCGCCATCGCGTGCCTGCGAAAACATCCACCATCTTCGCTCGGCGACACTGAGCGCCAGCCCGTCATTGCGAGTTCCCGTGTAGGCATGATGATGACAATTGGTCATGGCTTCTGAGAGACCCTTAAACAGGCCTTCCATCGACTTGGTCGTCAGTTTCGCTTCATGCTCTCCGAGGATGTCCTCGAACTTTCGGCCGTCAACATCACTTCCAGTGGCGTATCGCCAGAACACGACGTCTTCGGCGTAGAACTTTCGCCGCCGGACACATCGATAGCGGCGAAGCACGCCGAGTTGGTCAAGCACTGCGAGCGCCTTCTGGTTTCGCGGGGGATCAATCCGAACGCGGGAATGGGCCTTGGTCGCACGAACGAGGCGATCCAGTTCGGCCACGAACAACAGCAGCGCTGGGGCGCGAAATCGCTGGGTGCAAGACATGTCGATCCGGACAGGTCCTGTCTGACGAGCCAGTGCGATGCGTAGCAACTGAAGGAACACAGCGAGCGCGCGCCGACTCTTTGCCTTGTCAAGCGAGAAGGCGCCGGGAGCAAGCAGAACACTTTCGTTTGCGCGAAGTCGCTGGGAATGGCTTCGGCGCCGCGATTGCTTCGCCTTGATCCGCTGCACGCTGGCCGCGCGTCGCATCTGTCGCGTGCGAAGCTCAAGAGTAGGCCGTCTCAAGGGGTAGCGCGTTACGGGGTGAACTTAACCATTTGATCGATCAAGCGTGCCGGGTTAAGGCTTTGGCTCGCCGCTGGGTATGGTCGAGCTCTTGAACCGCGGCGAACCCGACGCGCGCGAGTTCTTCATCTGGCGGAAGTGGGCAGGGTCCCTCTTCCATCGTCGGTTGAGTCTCCCGAATCAACCACCGCACATCCAACAGATTTAGGCGCCCCACTTCCCGTCGCGAATAGGAATCTCAAACGACCTTTGCCGCAAGCCGGCACTGTATTCCCCGTGCCTCGAACAGGCAACCGTGCTCCGCAAGACGCAGAATCCCCCCTTGAGGCAGCAAGAATAGGGCGGCTTCGGCACGGATTCTGCTCGCTGCCCATCCCGAGTTGCTCACACCGGTGCTGGGGATCGTGCACCGGGTCATCACAGGGTTTCTTCTCAGCCAGTCGGGACTGAAGCACACCGCCGCCTACGCGGGCAGCGTCACGCTCATTTAGCGATTAGGCTCGGCGGCGAACCTCAATATCCACCTGCACTGCCTGGTGCTCGACGGGGTGGTTCGGCGCACCGAGGGCGAACCCGTCTTCGATGCGGCGCGAGCCCCCACCGGCGCTGAGCTCGCGGGCCTGCTCAAGCAGATCATCGCGCGGCTGATGAAGATGCTCACGCGCTCAGGCCATCTGGTCGGGGGATTCCGCGCCTTGCAGCGCACGACCGAGACTCACAGCCCGGGCCGCCGTTGCCCAGCCGCCCGAATTTCTGCACGATGCCACGCTCGGCAGGCGCCACCGGCGCCCGGCGTTTTCCACGGGGGCTTGGCATGGCATCGGCGGCGGCTGGCAGCGGCGAGGAGTTTCGCGAACACGCGCGCCGGCGGCTGCCGCCCGCGGTGCTCGCGCCCCTTACCCGCGTGAACGCCCGGGCTTCTACCTGGGCGTTGCTGCGCACCTTCGGTTTGCTGGCGGCCGTGGCGGCCCTGGCCATCGCTTTCTGGTCGTGGTGGGCGGCGCTGCTGGCCATCGTGCTGATGGCCCCCCCTGGCGCACGCGCTGTTCGTGCTGGCCCACGAGGCCGCTCACTATCGCCTGTACGAGTCGCACCGCCTCAATGACCTGGCGGGCCGCGTGTGCGCCACGCTGCCCGGGTTGTCCCTGTGCACCTACCGGGTCACGCACCGGCTGCACCACAACCATCTCTACGGCCCCGAAGACCCCGACATGGCCCTGCACGCCGGCTACCCCCGCGGGTGCGGCTATCTGCTGCGCAAACTGGCGTGCGACCTGGCCGGGCTCACGGCGTGGAAGACCTACGCCTACTTCTTCGGCGCGCCCGCCGCCAACGCCCACACGGGCAGGGCGGGCCGGCCGCTGGGCGACACCAGCCCGGCGCTGCGGCGCGCCGCGCGGCGCGACCGCTGGAGCGTGCTCGCCTTCCACGTGGCCGCGCCGGTGGCCGCCTTTGCCACGGGCTGGGGCTGGCACTACGTGGTGCTCTGGGTGGTGCCCCAGGTCACCGTGCTGCAGGCCATCCTGCGGCTGCGCGCCATCTGCGAGCACGGTGCGGTGACGGACCTGTCCTCGCCGCTCACGGCGGCACGCACCACCCTGGCCGGCCCGCTGGCGCGCTTTTTCCTGTTTCCGCACCACGTGAACTACCACGTGGAGCACCACCTGTATCCCGCCGTGCCGCAGTGCAACCTGCCGCGGCTGCACGCCGCGCTGCGCCAGCACGGCCTGCTGGAGGGCGCCGAGGTGCGCACGCTGCGCGACACCCTGCGGCGCATCTTCGCCCCGAAGCCCCGGCCCGCCGCGGCCTGATCGCGTCATTCACCCGAGGATCCGCCATGCTTGTGCAAGAGTTCTTTCCCCGGCGCCTGTTCGAAGGTACCGCCGTGTTCGTCACCGGCGGCGGCTCGGGCATCAACCTGGGCATCGCCTGCAACTTCGCCGCGCTGGGTGCGTCGGTGGCCATCTGCGGCCGCCGCCAGGAGCGGCTGGATGCAGCCGCGGAACAACTGCGCGCCCTGGGCGCCCGGGTGCACGCCGAGGCCGCCGACGTGCGCGACTACGCGCGCCTGGAGGCAGTGATGGCCAACGCCGCCGCGGCGCTGGGCCCCATCGGCGTGCTGGTGTGCGGCGCCGCTGGCAACTTTCCCGTGCCGGCGGAGGAGCTCTCCGCCAACGGCTTCAAGACCGTGGTGGACATCGACCTGCTGGGTGCCTTCAACGCCACCCGGGCGGCCTTCCCGCAACTGAAGCAGACGCGCGGCTGCGTGCTGTTCATCTCCGCGGGCATGGCCTACGTGCCCTATCCCTACCAGGTGCACGTGGGCGCGGCCAAGGCGGGCATCGACATGATGATGCGCAACCTGGCGCTGGAATGGGGCAAGTACGGCATCCGTGCCAACAGCATCGTGCCCGGACCCATTGCCGGCACCGAGGGCATGCGCCGCCTGGGCGGCAGCGAGTTCGAGGCGCGCCAGGCGGCGGCCATCCCTCTGGGGCGCTACGGCACCGCCGACGAGATCGGCCAGGCCGCCGTATTCCTGGCCTCGCCGCTGGCGGCCTACATCACCGGAACGGTGCTGGGCGTGGATGGCGGCTCGAACCTGCCCGGCTCGAGCGCCTTTGGCGAGGCCATCGAGGCCATGCGGCGGGCGGAGGGGAAGGGTTGAGGGCGGGCGCACCCACTTTCGGGGGCGCATCGCCAGTTCTTTCTACTGAAGCCTCACGTACTCGTACTCCACCGGCAGGTTGTTGATCCCCCGGTCGGGCGGGGCGATCCAGGCGGCCATCTTGCCCGGCTCGGTGACCCGTCGCATGAGGCTGTGCACGAAGGCGCGGTCGGCTTCCGAGGGCAGCCACCGGGAAAGGCTGCGGGCATGCTCGGCGGGCTCCATGGCGTTGCCCGACGGGTCCACGCTCAGCCCGGCCCACACCCCGATGGAGCGGTGAAAGCGCGGGCTGGGCAGGGTCAACCGCAGGGCCTCGTGGCCGGCGCGCTGGATGGCCAGGTTCCAGCGCTTCATGCCGATCTCGCAATCCTTGATGTAGGACTCGCGCATCACCTGGTTCATGGCGTTGCGCAGCGGCACGTCCTCGCGGCCCTGGGGCGTGTCCAGCGAGAAGCTGGCGGTGCGGCAGTCGTGGTCTTCGTACTGGGATTCGTCGGGGCGGCCCTTGATGCCGTTGGCGAAGCTGGAGGCGGCGTTGGACGACACCTCCGAACCGAACAGGTCCAGGGAGGAGGTGAACCAGAAGTTGAGGTAGCGCTGGATGGTGGGCAGGTCGATGGCGCCTGCGGCGCGGATGGCGGCCGGATCGTCGCTGCCCAGTTCCTTCATCACCTCCAGGGTGCGCTTCACCACCCGGCCCACGCCGGTCTCGCCCACGAACATGTGGTGCGCCTCCTCGGTGAGCATGAAGCGGCAGGTGCGCGCCAGCGGGTCGAAGGCGGACTCGGCCAGGCTCTTGAGCTGGAACTTGCCGTCGCGGTCGGTGAAGTAGGTGAACATGAAAAACGACAGCCAGTCGCTGATGGGCTCGTTGAAGGTGCCCAGGATGCGCGGCTTGTCGGTGTCGCCCGAATGGCGGGCGAGCAGCTCCTCGGCCTCCTCGCGGCCGTCGCGCCCGAAGTAGGCGTGCAGCAAATACACCATGGCCCACAGGTGACGGCCCTCCTCCACGTTGACCTGGAAGAGATTGCGCAGGTCGTAGAGCGACGGGCAGGTGTGGCCCAGCAGGTGCTGCTGCTCCACCGAGGCGGGCTCGGTGTCGCCCTGGGTGACGATGAGGCGCCGGAATTGCGAGCGGAATTCCCCGGGCACCTGCTGCCACGCGGGCTGACCGGCGTGGTCGCCGAAGCCGATGGTGCGTTCGGCGATGGGGTCGGCCAGGAAGATGCCCCAGCGGTAGTCGGGCATCTTCACCGCCCCGTAGCTGGCCCAGCCCTGGGCATCCACCCCCACGGCAGTGCGCAGATAGACATCGGCCTGCGCGAAGTGGTGCGGGCCCATCTCTCGCCACCAGTCGAGGAAGTGCGGCTGCCAGTGCTCCAGCGCGCGCTGCAGCGCCCGGTCGCTGGCCAGGTTGACGTTGTTGGGGATCTTCTCGGAGTAGTTGATGCTCATGGGCTGCCTTTCCTAGACACGCTGCCAGTCGAATTTCGCCCGGCTGCCGGTTCCGAATACTTTGAGGGCGCCCTGCTCGCCGGTGGCGTTGGGGCGGTGGAAGACCCAGTTCTGCCAGGCCGACAGGCGCCCGAAGATGCGCGTGTCCTGGGTCTCAGGGGCGCCGAAGCGCAGGCTCGCTTCCATGCCGGTGAGGGCGTCGGGCGACAGGCTGGCGCGCTCCTCGATGGCGAGGCGAACCTCGTCGGCCCAGTCGATGTCGTCGGGCGCGAAGGTGACCAGGCCAAGCTCCTCGGCCACGGTGGCGGGCAGGGCGTCGCCGGCCACCGCCTCGGCGGCGGCCACGGCGGCGGCATCGCCCATGAAGCGGTTGGCGATGCGCGACAGGCCGTTGGCCATGGGGTAGCGGCCGAAGTTGGCGCGCGACAGGGTCAGGCGCGGCGCGGCCGCATCGTCCGCGGGCAGCGCCAGCATGAAGCTGCGATCCGCGCCCAGCGCCAGTTCCGCCAGCGTGCCCGCGAAGCAGGAGCCCTCGCCCGCGATGGCGTAGAGCGAGCGCGAGGAAACCTCCAGGCGCGCCAGGGCGCGGCGCAGCCAGCCCACCGTCTCACGCACCAGCCAGTGATGGGCGTGGGCCTCCAGAAAGGCGTCCATGGCGAGAACGGACGGCGCGTCGCCGCGGGTTTCCAGCAGCCACAGGCCCACGTCGGGTTCGTTGCTGCGCAGCCGCAGGATGGCGTCATCCAGCTCGCGGGCGAGCGCCAGCGGATACCACCGGCAGCCAGCCTCCAGGATGGCCGGCAGCGAGCCAGGCTGCGGCCCGGTTGGCGCATGCACGGTGAGCGTGGCGGTGCGCGCGGCCCGGTCCACGGCCACTTCCACGTGCCGGTAGCGGAACCCCGACGCGTGCTCGGCGCGCTCTAGGGGCTCGAGGGTGATGCCGCGGGCGCCCAGGCCGGGGCGGGTGCTGGTGGCGTGCAGCGCCGCCACCCGCGCGGCCACCGCGTCGGCGAACTGCTGCGGGCGCGCCACATGGTCCACCAGTTTCCACTGCCGGGCGCGGCCGGCGCGCACGCCCTCGGCCGTGGTGCAGAAGAAGTCGGCCAGGTCGCGCCGCACGCCGCGCTTGTCGGTGAGCCGGGTGAGGCCGCCCGTGCCCGGCAGCACGCCCAGCAGCGGCACCTCGGGCAGGCTCACGGTGCTCGAGCGGTCGTCGATCATGAGGATCTGGTCGCAGGCCAGCGCCAGCTCGTAGCCGCCGCCGGCCACGGTGCCGTTCACCGCCGCGAGGAAACGCAAGCCATCGTGGCGGCTTGAGTCCTCCATGCCGTTGCGCGTTTCGTTGGTGAACCGGCAGAAGTTCACCTTCCAGGCATGGCTGGATTGCCCGAGCATGTAGATGTTGGCGCCGGAACAGAACATGCGCTCGCGGGCGCTGGTGAGCACCACCACCTTCACGGCGGGGTGCTCGAAGCGGATGCGGTCTAGCGCATCGCGCAGTTCGATGTCCACGCCCAGGTCGTAGGAATTGAGCTTGAGGCGGTAGCCGGGCCGCAGGCCGCGCTCCTCGTTCACGTCCATGGACAGGGTGGCCACCTCGCCGTCCACCGCGAGCTTCCAGTGGGCGTAGCGCGAGGGTTCGGTGTCGAAGTCCACGGTCTGGGCGGCCGCGGGTTGGAGCGCGTGGTTCATGAACTTCTCCGGGAGTCAGGCGCCCACGGCGCCGGCCAGATCGCGCAGGCTCTGGCGGGGCGTGCGGCCGGCCGTGTCCACGGTGGCGTCGGCCTGGCCATAGAGGGCGGCGCGGTTGTCGAGGATGCGTTTCAGGTCTTCCATGGCTTCGGTGTTGCCGGCCATGGGGCGTGTGTCGCCCTGGGCCACCACCCGGGCCATGTGCTCTTCGGGCGCGGCGCGCAACCACACGGTGAAGCAGGCCGAGAGCAGGCGCTCGTAGGTGGCGGGCTCGGAGACGATGCTGCCGCCGGTGGCGATGACGCAGGCGCCGTGGGTGTCGAGCACGGTCTCGAGCGCGCGACGCTCCAGGCGCCGGTAGCCCGCCTGGCCATAGAGCAGGAACACTTCCGAAAGGCCCGTGCCTGCTTCGCGCTCCACCTCGCGGTCAAGCTCGATGAAGGGCACCCGCCGGGCGCGCGCGAGGCGCGCCCCGAGCGTGGACTTGCCCGCGCCGCGCAGGCCCACCAGCGCGACGCGGAGGCGGCGCTGCGCCCCGTCCGCGCCGTGCTCGCGCTGCAACTGGGCGCGCACCTCCGCCAGGCGATGGGCCGGCAGGCGCGAGAGAAATTGCGTGATCAGCGCCAGCTCGGCGGCGCGTGGTGACGGCTCGCGCAGCAGTTCCGCTACTGGCAGCCCGAGGGCCTGGGCCACCTGCTCGAGCACCAGCACCGAAGCATTGCCCTGACCGGACTCGAGCTGCGCGAGATAGCGCTCGGACACGCCGGAGTCACGCGCCAGGATGCGCCGCGTCATGCCGCGCCGGGCACGGGCCTCGCGCACCCGTTCCGCGAGGGTGCGCAGCAGCGGCGCATCGGCTGCCTTGGCGGCGGGCGATGGCGCGGCGGGCGCGCGCGGCGCGGCCGTGGGGGCGGGTTGGGCGGACGGCATGCTCTATCGTGCTTGTGGCAAAAGGAGCGTGCAATATAATTCATGACTTTCCTCCGCAGCAAGGCTGGCCGTGCGCCGGTTTCATCCGCCATGAATCTCATCCTGCTCGTCGGCACCATGTCAGGCACCGCCCAATCCGTGGCCCAGGAACTGGAACTGCGCCTCGACGATGGCCAAGTGCGCCCCGTGATGAAGCTCATGGACGGGCTCGATGCCGCGGTGTTCGCCCCCGGCGGCGTGTTCCTGCTGTGCATCTCCACCTACGGCCAGGGCGATGTGCCCGACAACGCCAGGGCGCTGTTCGATTCGCTCGCCGCCACGCGGCCGGATCTCTCCCGTGTGCGCTACGGGCTGATCGCCCTGGGCGACCGTACCTACGCCGACACCTTCTGCTTCGGCGGCAAGCGTTTCGACGCGCTGCTCACCGAACTGGGCGCCTGCCGCATCGGCGAGCCGCTGCTGCACGACGCCAGCCAGGGCACCATGCCCGAGGAAGTGGCCGCGCAGTGGATCGATGGGTGGATGGCGCAGGTGCGCGAGGGCGCGCCCGCCTGAGGCGCCGGCCCGGGCTTGCCGCCGTCGCCTTGGCGAAAGGGCTGCGCGTCCCGGTACACTTCGCCGCGGTCTTTCCGCCGGGAACCGGCGCCGGCGCCGTGCGCCCCGCGGGTCTTCCGCGCCAAGGAGATTGCTGATGACTGCACCCGTGCGTGCCCTTGCCCTCGCTGCGTTGCTGCTGCTCGCGGCGGGCGCCCCGTTCCACGCCCGCGCCAACACCCTGCGCGTGGCCGATCAGGGCGATGTGATGTCCATGGACCCCTACATGATCAACGAGGCGCTGCTGCTGAGCTTCATGGGCAACGTCTACGAGGGTCTGACGGGCAGGGGCAGGAAGCTCGAAACCACGGCCGAGCTGGCCACCGACTGGAAGCAGACAGCGCCCACGGTGTGGCGCTTCAACCTGCGCCGCGGCGTGAAGTTCCACGATGGCACGCCCTTCACGGCCGACGACGTGATCTTTTCCCTGGAGCGCGCCCGCGGCGAGGGCTCGGATGTGAAGACCTACGTGGCGCCCATCAAGGAAATCCGCAAGGTGGACAGCCACGCCATCGACATCGTCACGCACGAGCCCTATCCCATCCTGCCCCAGGCCATCAGCGTCTGGTACATCCTTTCGAAGCAGTGGTGCGAGAAGAACAATGCCGTGCGGCCGGTGGACGTGCGCAAGGGCACGGAAAACTTCGCCAGCACCCGCGCCAACGGCACCGGGCCGTTCCGACTCAAGTCGCGCGAGCCGGGCGTGCGCACCGTGCTCCAGCCCAACCCCGAGTGGTGGGGCAAGCCCGAGCACAACCTCACCGAGGTGGTGTTCACGCCCATCTCCAATGACGCCACGCGCGTGGCCGCGCTGCTGTCGGGCGAGATCGACATGATGCAGCCCGTGCCGCTGCAGGACGTGCCGCGGCTGCAGGGCAACGCCGCGCTGAAGGTGGCGCAGGGCGGCGAGATCCGCACCATCTTCCTGGGCATGGACCAGAAGCGCGACGAGCTGCTGGGCTCGAACGTGAAGGGCAAGAACCCCTTCAAGGACCGCCGCGTGCGCCAGGCCTTCTACCAGGCCATCGACGTGGAGGCGATCCGTGCGCGCATCATGCGCGGCGCCTCGCGGCCCACGGGGTTGCTGATCGCCCCCGAGGTGCAGGGGTTTAGCGCCGAGCTGAACCGGCGCCTGCCCTTCGACCCTGAGGCGGCCAGGGCGCTGTTGGCCGAGGCCGGTTATCCGGGCGGTTTCGAAGTGGCCATGAACTGCCCCAACGACCGTTACGTGAACGATGCCGAGATCTGCCAGGCCATCGCTTCCATGCTGGCCAAGGTGGGTGTGCGCATCAACCTCGCGGCGGAGACCAAGACGCTGTGGTTCCCCCGGGTCCTGCGGCGCGACACGGCCTTCTACCTGTTTGGCTGGGTGCCCGCCAGCCAGGACGCCCACAACGCGCTGTTCGCGCTGGTGGCCACGCCCGGCGAGGCGGGACAGGGACAGTTCAACCTGGGCGCTTACTCGAATACCCGTATCGACCAGCTGACCCGCCAGATCGCCGCCGAGGCCGACATGGGCAAGCGCAACGGCCTCATCGCCGAGGCCTTCCGCCTGACGCAGGAAGACGTGGCCTACATCCCGCTGCACCAGCAGCCGCTCACCTGGGGCATGAAAAAGAATGTGGACATGGTGCAGCTGGCCAACAACTTCAACTATTTTCGTTGGGCTACGGTGAAGTGATGGGCACAGGCTGCGCCGCGCCGTGAGCCGGGTTGCCGCCTGGCTGGATTCCGACCTCGCCTGGTCGTTCCGGCGCTCGCCCGTCACCGTGGCCGCGGCGGCCGTGGCGCTGCTGTGCGTGGGGGGCGCGTTGCTGGCGCCGTGGATCGCGCCCCACGATCCCTTCGACCTTGCCGCCCTCGACCTGATGGACGCGCTGGCGCCGCCCGCGTGGCTGGCCGAGGGCCGCTGGCGCTTTCTCCTGGGCACCGATGACCAGGGGCGCGACGTGCTGTCGGGCATCCTGTATGGCGCGCGCATCTCTGTGGCGGTGGGCGTGGCCTCGGTGCTGCTGTCGGCCCTGGCGGGCGTGGCGCTGGGGCTGCTGGCGGGCTATGCGGGCGGCGCCGTGGACGCCTTCGTCATGCGCGTGGCCGATGTGCAGCTTTCCTTTCCCGCCATCCTGGTGGCGCTGCTGGTGGATGGGGTGGCGCGCATCGCCGTGCCCGAGCTTGCCCATGGCGCGGCCGCCTTCTGGGTGATCGTGCTGTCCATCGCCCTGTCTGGCTGGGTGCAGTACGCGCGCACCGTGCGCGGCTCCACGCTGGTGGAGGCGCGCAAGGAATACGTGCAGGCCGCGCGCCTGATCGGCCGCCATCCGGCCGCCATCGTGCTGCGCCACATCCTGCCCAACGTCACCGGCCCGGTGCTGGTGATTGCCACCATCCACCTGGCCACCGCCATCACCACCGAGGCCACCCTGTCCTTCCTGGGCGTGGGCATGCCGGCCACCACGCCTTCCCTGGGTACGCTGATCCGCATCGGGAACGACTTCCTGTTCTCGGGCGAGTGGTGGATCACCCTGTTTCCCGGCCTTGCCCTGGTGGCGCTGGTGCTGTCGGTGAATCTGCTGGGCGACTGGCTGCGCGATGCGCTCAACCCGAGGCTGGCATGAGCGCCCCGGGCCGCCCCCGGGCGTCGCGTCGCGAGCGATCACCGCGCAGGGCAGGCCGGTGACCGCGGCCGTGCTTGAGGTACGCGGCCTGACGGTGGAGTTCGCCACCCGGCGCGGCGTGGTGCGGGCGGTGGAGGATCTCTCGCTCACCATCGGCGAGGGCGAGGTGCTGGGCGTGGTGGGTGAGTCCGGGGCGGGCAAGTCGCTCACCGGCACCGCGGTGCTGGGCCTGCTGGAGCCGCCGGCGCGCATCGGCGCGGGTGAAATCTGGCTGGGCGGGGAGCGCATCGACCACCTGCCGCCGGCGCGGTTGCGGCGCCTGCGCGGGCGCCACATGGGGGCCATCTTCCAGGATCCGCTCACGGCGCTCGACCCGCTGTTCACCGTGGGTGACCAGCTCGAGGAGACCATCCGTGCCCACCTGCCGGCGTCGCGCGCCGAAGCGCGCGCCCGCGCGGTGGCGCTGTTGGCCGAGACCGGCGTGCCGGCGCCCGAGCGGCGCATGGATCAGTACCCGCACCAACTCTCCGGGGGCTTGCGCCAGCGGGTGGTGATCGCCCTGGCCTTGTGCGCCGAACCGCGGCTGGTGATCGCCGATGAGCCCACCACCGCCCTGGACGTGTCCACCCAGGCCCAGATCATCGCGCTGCTCAAGCGCATCACCCGCGCCCACGGCACCGCCGTGATGCTGGTGACCCACGACATGGGCGTGATCGCCGAGACCGCCGACCGGGTAGCCGTGCTCTATGCCGGGCGGGTGGTGGAAAGCGGCCCGGTGCGCCAGGTGCTGCACGCACCGCGCCACCCCTACACCGCCGGGCTGATGGCCTCCATTCCGCGCCTGGGCGCCGTGGGTGCGCGGCTGGCGCAGATCGACGGCGCCATGCCGCGTCCCGGTGCGCTGCCGCCGGGATGTGCCTTCCATCCCCGTTGCCCGAAGGCGATGCAACGCTGCCGGGAGGAACGGCCACCCGCCGTGGCCGACGCCGCCTCGCAGGTGGCCTGCTGGCTGGCGATCGCGCCGGCTGAGATGACGGCGCGGGCCGGCGAGGGGCACGCCCGTGATGGCGCCATCCAGGCGCTCGGGAGCGTGCCGCCGTGAGCCCTGCCGATTCAGCCGCGCCCCCGCTGGTGGTGGCCGAGGACCTCGCCCGCTACTTCGACGTGTCCTCCCCCTGGCTCGAGCGCCTGATCGGTCGCGAGCCCCGCCGCCGCCTGCGGGCCGTGGACCAGGCCAGCTTCGCCATCCCCCGTGGCCGTACCCTGGCCCTGGTGGGCGAATCGGGTTGCGGCAAGTCCACCGTGGCGCGGCTGGTGACGGGTCTGTACCGGCCCTCTCGCGGGCGCGTGCTCTTCGACGGCGTGGACGTGACCGCCGCCCGCGGCGCGGCCGGCGCCGCGGTTCGCCGGCGCATGCAGATGATTTTTCAGGACCCCTACGCGAGCCTCAATCCGCGCTGGCGGGTGGGAGACATCGTGGCCGAGCCGGCGCGCGTGCAGGCGGTGGTGCGGGGCCGCGCACAGTGCCAGGCACTGGTGGCGGAATTGCTCCAACAGGTGGGCCTGCACCCGGACGATGCGCGCAAGTATCCACACCAGTTCTCCGGCGGACAGCGCCAGCGCATCTCCATCGCCCGGGCGCTGTCGTCCGCGCCGCAGTTCCTGGTGTGCGACGAACCCACCTCGGCGCTGGATGTCTCCGTGCAGGCCCAGGTGCTCAACCTGCTGGCGGATCTGCAAACGCGCCTCGGGCTCACCTGCCTTTTCATATCCCACAACCTGGCGGTGGTGGAATATGTGGCCGACGACATCGGCGTCATGTACCTGGGCCGCATCGTGGAGTTCGGCCCGCGCGACGCCGTGCTGTCGCGGCCCGCGCACCCGTACACGCGCCTGCTGCTCGACGCCGTGCCCGACCTGGCCATGACCGGCCGCGCCCGCACGCCCGTGGGCGGCGAAGTGCCCAACCCTATCGACCCGCCCGCCGGCTGTGCCTTCCACCCGCGCTGCCCGTGGGCCGATGCCCGCTGCCGCGCGGAGCCGCCGGCCCTGTGGGTCGATGGGCGGGGCCGGGTGGTTGCCTGCCACGCCGTGCAGGAAGGGCGGTTGGGTTGAGCGCTCCCCTGCCATCCCGATGCGCGGTGCGTCCCGGGGATCACCGGCGATGATGGCTCCCGCGCCGCCGGCAACCCGGTTCGAGGTGGTCTTCCGGGGCGAAACGCACGGTCCGTTCTCGCCCGTGGAGGCGGTTGCCTTCGTGCATCGAAACGTCATTCCGCTGAACGCGGCGGTGCGTGTGGCGGGCCAGAAGCGGTTGTGGCCGCTGCGCCGCTTCCCCCGGCTCGCCGAGGCGGCGACGCTGGCCGCCAGGGGGCGTGCGCTGCCGCCGGTGCAGGCCACGGGCACCGGGTTGCGCGACGGCGCCGACTACACCCCCAACCACCTGTCCGCACTGGAGCGGTTCGCGGCGCTGTTTTGGGCTGCGGGCTTGGTCGGCTTTAGTGCGCTGGGCCTGGCCAAGGGCGAGATTCCCATCGTCGGCGGCAAAGGCGCTGGCGTGCTGGTGGGCGGTGCTGGTCTCTGGGTGATGCTGTGCGCCAACCTGCTGCTGGCCGCTGCCGCCCTGGTGGCCTTGGCGGATCACTACGACCGGCGCAACAACGAGCGGCAGTACCGCCGTGCCTTCGGCATCCTTGGGCTGGGTGGCGTGGGGGTCCTGGTCCTGGCGGTGGTCATGGGTCTCGACCACAGCCGGCTGTCGTCCGCCCGGAGGGCGGACGCGGACGGTATATGGGCAACGCGGCCCGTGGCGGCGGACTCGACGCCATTTCGCACCTTGCCCATGGCCACCGGGCACGATGCTGCTACCGTGTACGTGGTGGCCACTCGCAACTGCTCCCGGGAAGCGTCCCTGCGGGCCGACCGGCTGGCCACGGATCTTGCGGCGCGCGGAATCCCCGTGGAACGGGTCCAGGACGTGTCCTTCGGCAATGTCCAGGCGGCGCAGGTGCCGGAGATAAATCAGGTGATGAGCGGGACCCTGCCCATCGTATTCGTGGCGGGCGCCGCGGCCAACAACCCCAGTCTCGACGCCGTGCTCGCGCAGCGGCAGGGGCTTGGCCGCTGAGGGGCAGGATCACTTGTCCCCGTCCGCCGCGAAGGCGGCGCGCGCCTCGACAGCGCAACTTGGCGGCGGCGCCACGAAGCCGCTGACGCGAAGCGCATTGCGCCGCGCGCTTGCCGTGTGTCACCATCCCTCGGCGCCGTGCCCAGCGCGCCAGCCGGTGCGTGCCGGCCCTTGGTAACCTCTCCAGCCACCCACCCTTCGCAACGCCGCCGCCAGACCATGCCCTTGTTGAGCGTGAGTGATCTCACCGTGAGGTTCGGCGGCATCGTGGCGCTGGACGGGGTGAGCTTTCATATCGAGGCGGGGCGCATCTGCGGCCTGATCGGGCCCAACGGCGCCGGCAAGACCACGCTGTTCAATTGCCTGTCGCGGCTGTACCGCTTCGAGCGCGGCCGCATCGAGTTCGACGGCCGCAGCCTCGCCGAGGTGCCGCGCCACCGAGTGGCCGGCCTGGGCGTGGGGCGCACCTTCCAGAACCTGGCGCTGTTTCGCTCCATGAGCGTGCTGGACAACGTGCTGGTGGGTAGCCACGCCACCACCCGCGGCGGCTTCCTGGCCGCGGCCCTGCGGCTGCCGCTGGTGCGGCGCGAAGAGGCACGGGCGCGGCGCGGCGCCGAGGAGCTCGTGGAGTTGCTGGACCTGGGGCCGGTGGCCCACCGGCGCGTGTCGGACCTGCCCTTCGGCACCTGCAAGCGCGTGGAGCTGGCCCGGGCGCTGGTGGCGCGGCCGCGGCTGCTGCTGCTGGACGAGCCGGCCGCCGGGCTCAACCACGAGGAGGTGGACGGGCTGATGGGCCTGATCGTGCGGCTGCGGGAGCGCCTGGCGCTCACCGTGCTGCTGGTGGAGCACCACATGAACCTGGTGATGCGGGTGTCCGACCAGGTGGTGGCGCTGGACTTCGGCCGCAAGATTGCCGATGGCCTGCCCGCCGAGGTGCAGCGCGATCCGGAAGTGATCCGCGCCTACCTGGGAAGCTGAGCCCATGGCGGCCATCCTCGAAGTGTCGGGACTGCACGCCGGCTACGGCGCCGCCGATGTGCTCGATGACGTGTCGGTGCGCGTGGAGGAGGGCGGCATCACCGCGGTGCTGGGCGCCAACGGCGCGGGCAAGACCACGCTGCTGCGGGCGGTGTGCGGGCTGATCCGGCGCCGCGGCGCGGTGCGCTTCGCCGGGCAGGACATCTCGCGCGCCCAGACCGAGGACATCGTGCGCCTGGGGCTGGCCCACGTGCCCGACGGCCGCGGCACCTTCCTGCAGCTCACCGCCGAGGAAAACCTGCGGGTGGGCGCCATCACGCGGCGCGACCGTGCCGCCGTGGCGGGCGACATGGAGCGCGTGTTCGGCTACTTCCCGCGGTTGCGCGAGCGCCGCGCCCAGCAGGCCGGCACGCTGTCGGGCGGCGAGCAGCAGATGCTGGCCATCGCCCGGGCGCTCATGCTGCGCCCGCGGCTGCTGGTGCTGGACGAGCCCTCCTTCGGGCTGGCGCCGCTGGTGGTGCAGGACATCTTCCGCATCATGCGCGCCGTGAACGAGCAGGAGCGCGTGAGCATTCTGGTGGTGGAGCAGAACGCGCGGCTGGCCCTCGATCTGGCCGGTGAGGCCTGCCTGCTGGAGACCGGGCGCGTGGTGCTCTCGGGGCCGGCGGCGCGCATCCGCGAAGACGACACGGTGCGCCGCGCCTACCTGGGATACTGAGCGATGGAAGCCTTCCTGCATCAGCTGGTGTCGGGCCTCGCCGCCGGCGGCATCTACGCCAGCCTCGCCCTGGCGCTGGTGATGATCTACCAGTCCACCCACCACATCAATTTCGCCCAGGGCGAGATGGCCATGTTCTCCACCTATCTCGCCTGGACGCTGCTGCAGGCGGGCCTGCCCTACTGGGTGGCGTTCGCCGCCACGCTGGGCATCAGTTGCGCCGCCGGCATGCTGATCGAGCGCGTCCTCATCCGGCCCGTGGAAAAGGCGCCGGTGCTCACGGTGGTGATCACCTTCATCGCGCTGCTGGTGATCTTCAACAGCGTGGCGGGCTGGGTGTTCACCCACACGGTGAAGGTGTTCCCCAGCCCCTTCGGCGCGGGGCTGCTGCCGCGCAACCCCTTCATGTCGCCCCACGAATTCGGCTCCATCGTGGTGACCCTGGCGGTGCTGGTGCTGCTGTATGCCTTCTTCCGCTTCACGCCCCTGGGGCTGGCCATGCGCGCGGCGGCGCTCAATCCCGTGTCGGCACGCCTGTCGGGCATCCGCGTGGGCCGCATGCTGGCGCTGGGCTGGGGGCTGGCGGCGGCCATCGGCGCCGTGGCCGGCATGATGGTGGCGCCGGTGGTGTACCTGGACCCCAACATGATGGCGGGCATCCTGCTGTACGCCTTCGCGGCCGCGCTGCTGGGCGGCATCGACAACCCCCTGGGCGCGGTGGTGGGCGGTTTCGTGGTGGGTGTGGTGGAAAACCTCATGGGCGCCTACGTGATCGGCACCGAGCTCAAGCTCACGGTGGCGCTGGTGCTGATCCTGGGTGTGCTGCTGTTCAAGCCGGCGGGCCTGTTCGGCCGCGCGGTGGTGACGCGGGTCTAGGAGGCCCTATGCCGCTGCTGCCGAAAATCGCGCCCGCGCCCCTGGAGCCCACCCTCGGGCGGGCGGCAATGGTGGTGCTGCTGCTGGCGGTGCTGTGCGTGCTGCCCTTCGTGTTGAGCGACTACCGCACCTTCCAGCTCACCCAGGCGGTGATCTACGCGGTGGTGCTGCTGGGCCTGAACATCCTCACCGGCTACAACGGCCAGATTTCCCTGGGCCATGGCGCCTTCTTCGCCATCGGCGCATACACCGCCGCCATCCTTATGGATCGTTGGGGCGTGCCCTACTGGGCCACGCTGCCGGCGGCGGGTGCGGTGTGTTTTTGTTTCGGCTTCGCCTTCGGGCTGCCGGCGCTGCGCCTGCAGGGGCACTACCTGGCGCTCGCCACCTTCGCGCTGGCGGTGGCCACACCGCAGATCCTCAAGTACCGCAAGCTGGAAGATTTCACCGGCGGGGTGCAGGGCATCGTCATCATGAAGCCCGATGCGCCGGCGGGCCTGCCCCTCAGCCAGGACCAGTGGCTGTACCTGTTCACCCTCGCTGTGGCGGCGCTGCTGTTCCTGGCGGCCTGGAACCTGCTGCGCGGGCGTGTGGGGCGGGCGCTGGTGGCGCTGCGCGATCATCCGCTGGCGGCGGAATCCATGGGCATCAACGGCTCGCTCTACAAGACCACCGCCTTCGGCGTGAGCGCGCTCTACACCGGCGTGGGCGGCGCCTTGGGCGCCATCGCCGTGCAGTTCGTGGCACCCGACAGCTTCCTGCCATTTCTCTCCATCAGCTTTCTGGTGGGCATCACGGTGGGCGGGCTGGCCACGGTCTCCGGCGCCCTCTGGGGCGCGCTGTTCATCGTGTACCTGCCCAACTGGGCCGACGAGATTTCCAAGTCGGCGCCCTGGGCCATCTACGGCGCCATCCTGCTGGTGCTGGTGTACCTCATGCCCGGCGGCGTGGCGTGGATGCTGCCGCGGGCCTGGGCGCTGGTGCTGCGGCGCATCCGTTCGCGCGGCGGCGCCGGGCCGGGGGCCTGAGGGCGCGCACCCAGGGCGCGGCGCGGGCCTACGGTATAGTCCCCGAGCACAGCGGCGCTGCCCGCCGCCGCGACCTCAAGGAGGACTCCCATGATCCGCATCCTCGCACTGGCGGTGGCGGCCTTGGCCACCGCGCTGCCTGCCCATGCCCAGAAGAAGTACGGCCCCGGCGTGTCCGACGCCGAGATCCGCATCGGCCAGACCATGCCCTACAGCGGCCCTGCTTCGGCCTACGGCGTGATCGGCAAGTCGCAGAAGGCCTTCTTCGACATGATCAACGAGCAGGGCGGCATCAACGGCCGGAAGATCAACTTCATCTCCCTGGACGACGGCTACAACCCGGCGCGCACCGTGGAGCAGACGCGGCGGCTGGTGGAGCAGGAGAACGTGCTGCTGCTGTTCCAGAGCCTGGGCACGCCCACCAATTCCGCCATCCACAAGTACGTGAACGCGAAGAAGGTGCCGCACGTGCTTATCGCCACCGGCGCCAGCAAGTGGGCCGATCCGAAGAACTACCCCTGGACCATGGGCTTCAACCCGAGCTACCAGGTGGAGGCGCGCATCTACGCCCAGCACATCCTCAGGAACTCGCCCAACGGGAAGGTTGCCGTGCTCTACCAGAACGACGACTTCGGCAAGGACTATCTCGCCGGCCTGAAGAGCGGGCTCGGGCCGAAGGCGTCCATGATCGTGCGCGAGGTGTCCTACGAGGTAACCGATCCCACCGTGGACTCCCAGGTGGTGGACCTGCGCGGCAGCGGCGCCGACGTGCTGCTCACCTTCGCCACGCCCAAGTTCGCGGCCCAGGCCATCCGCAAGGTGGGCGACCTGGGCTGGAAGCCCGCCCACTACCTCACGGTGGTGTCGGCCTCGGTGGGGGCGGTGCTGGCGCCGGCCGGGCTGGACAAGTCCACGGGCCTCATCACCGCCCTGTACCTGGTGGACCCCACCGACCCCGAGGGCTCCCGGCTGCCCGGCATGAAGGCCTGGAGCGAGTGGATGCAGAAGTACAACAAGGGCGCCGATCCGAACGACCAGTTCCACGTCAACGCCTACGCGGCGGCGTGGCTGCTCACCGAAATCCTCAAGGCGTGCGGCGACGACCTCACCCGCGAAAACGTCATGAAGCAGGCCGCCAGCCTCAAGGACGTGCAGATTCCCGTGGTCATCCCCGGCATCCGCGTGAACACCACGGCCAGCGATTTCGCCACCTTCGGCGAGATGCAGCTCGGCCGCTTCGACGGCAAGCGCTGGGTGCCCTTCGGCGAATTGCTGTCCGGACGCTGAGGGATAACCCATGACCATCTCCCCCAAGCTCGACGGCCGCGTGGCCGTCATCACCGGCGGTGCCCGCGGCATCGGCCTCGCCACCGCCGAGGCCCTGGGCGCCCACGGCGCGGCGCTGCTGCTGGCCGACCGCGACGCCGCGCTGCTGCCCGCGGCCGCCGAGCGCGTGCGCCGCACGGGCGCGCGCTGCGAAACGGCCGTTTGCGACGTGCGCGAGGAGGCTTCGGTGATCGCCCTGGCCGACTTCGCGCGGCGTGAATTCGCGAGCGTGCACGTCCTCGTCAACAGCGCCGGAACCGCGATCCGCAAGAACGTGGTGGACTTCACCCTCGAGGAGTGGCGCGCCGTGGTGGAGACCAACCTCACCGGCACCTTCCTGCCGGTGAAGTACCTGGTGCCGCTCATGCGCGGCCATGGCTGGGGCAGGATCATCAACCTCTCCTCCATCATGGGGCACGTATCCACCGCCGGGCGGGGCGTTTACTCGGCCACCAAGCACGGCGTGCTGGGGCTCACCAAGGCCCTTGCCCAGGAGCTGGTGGAGGAGGGCATCACCTGCAACGCCATCAGCCCGGGCTTCATCGCCACCGAGCTCACCGCGGCGCTGCGCGCCAACCCCGAGCGCAACGCCGAGCTCATGGCCGCAACACCCATGAAACGCTGGGGTACGCCCGAGGAGATCGCCTCGCTGGCGCTGTACCTGTGCTCCGACGGCGCGGCCTTCATGACGGGCACCGACGTGCTGAGCGACGGCGGCTGGGTGGCGCAGTAGCCGGTCGGGGCGCCTTCGCCCAGGCATCGTGGGCCGGTATTGGGAGGGTTCAAGTCCTCGCACAGCCGGGAAGGGGCGCCGTTTCCTTGCACCCAGGACCGCCGCCTCAGCCACGGCCCAGTCCGCAGTGGTTCCAGCCGGCGAAGGAGGGGGTCAGGCCTCCTCCACCTCCAGCGGTGGCGAGGCCGGGCGGGAAAGGGGTTGCGACCGCACATACTCCTGGATGTCCGTTGAATGGGATGCAATGGCTGAAGGCGGCTGGAGGGGACTCGACCGCGTACCGGGGCCGGTTTCCTCCCTTGGCTGGACCGGTTGCGCCGCGGCGTCCTGGCGGAGGGGGTTGACCATATGCGTGGCATTGCCACTGGTGTTGTGGGGGGCGTTGTCCCCGATCCCGACGTACCTGTCGTCCCTGGCGCCCCTGTCGTCCCGGTTCGCCTTGAGGGCCGCCTCGACGCGCTCTGTAATGTCGACGGACTCGCCAGGCATACCGGAGCCGCCGTCGGGATACAGCTCGGTGTCACGGGGCATGGCGTCCACCAGGCGCGCCAGCACTTCGTCCCACACCGCTTCGTCCTCGAGCCCCTTGTTGGGGTCTTCAGGATCGGTGATGGGTACATTCATCTCTTGCAGCATGCGGATGACGCCGGGATCCTCCGACTGGGCCGCGAACAGCAGTTGCTGGGCATGGACAGAGGCGTTGTCCTCGGTCCATCGCTTCCGCACGAAGCGATAGGCCGACAGCAGCGCCTTGGGCACCGCGAGTGCCGTCGCTGAGGCCAGTGCGGCCACGCCCCAGGGCGTTGCGGGCCCCATCCCCAAGCCTGCTGTGGTGAGAGCAACCTGTACGCCGCTGAGCCCGGCGGCGGTGTCTCTGGCCTTACGCTCGTCATCCTGCTCACGCGCGCCGCGCCTGATGATGTGTGTGGGGAGAGAACTGGACGTACTCGGCAGGTTCCGCCTCATGGCGTCTGCCCGGTCGCTCGCGGCTTGGGCCCGGATGCTGTTCCCCACCAGACCCACCACGCTCAGTGCCTCGCTTACCCCCGGAAGGAAGGAGTTTCCGATGGCATCGTTGATGGCCTCGCTCGGAACAGGCCCGGTGTGCTTGCCCAAAACCTCGGCCACCCGGACGCCAGCGTTGGCGACGCCGAAACCACCTGACACCATGCCGGCGGCATCGGTGGCCGTGGTGCCATTTCAAAAGCCCGGATGGGTCACCGTACGGACCGCCCACGTCGGCTCAACTTCCGTGTTTACGGCTGCCAGGGCGGATGTGGCTGCGGCGGCTGGCGTTGCTCCCTGCTGAGATTGTTCTTCTTCCCGCTCGCCGTTGCGCTGCATGGGGTCCGCGCGGCGCTGGGCGGGATGCCAGGGTGCGCCGGGCGCGAGCGACGGCCGCTCCGCCATGGCCGCGAAGAGTATGGCGGGGGCCCGAGACAGCGGGCTTGGCTGGGTGGCGCCATTGTGGCGGGCCTCGAGCGGGCTGTGGCGGCCGGCGGCCCGGTCGGCGGCCGCCTGCAGCCGCTGCAACCGGGCCGCTCGCGGGCTGGCATCCGCCATGTGCTGCAGCCGCGTCAGGGCTCCCATGACGCCCGTGCCTTCGCCCGAAGCGGGGCAGGCCGTTCGCGGGCCCGCTGCGCTGACGCGCCGTGGCTCCAGGTCTGCGTTGGGCGATGCCCTGCCGTGCCTTGTGCTCAAGGTGACCCTCCCCCGCTTCGACCATCCAGGGCTTGCGCCCGGACATCGATGTCCTCGCATTGGGTCGATGGGAAGATGGCAAGGCCGTGGTCAAGCTGATGCGGCGACGTTGGTGGCGAATATCCCGTGTGTCAACCGATCCCCTTGCCTGCCACGAACGGTAGCGCCCGTCAGGGATCGAGTGTCAGTGCCCGGCTGGCAGCACCCACCGGGTTCCCGAGGCGGCTGGCGTGGGTTCAGGTGCGGCGGTTAACCCCCCTCCAGAGGCGACTAAGCCAGGAGTAAGGCAATGGCGGAGGCGCCAGTGACGCTGCCGACGCGGTAGCCGAGGGTGCCTGTGCCGCTGCCGCGCGCGGAGCGGGGGCTGCAACAACGGCGGGATCATCGTCTTGCTGGACCCCGGCGAGCTGGCGCATGCCCGCCAGCATGGGCGTCTCGGCAACCAGGAGCCCCGCCCCGGCAGCGTAGCCGCGGGCCAGTTCCACGGAGCGGGCCAGCAGTTCGCGTATGGCCTGGGGGCGCACCGGCACTGACCGCGCGAACCGTGCCACGTGGGCGTTGAAGGCGGCCTCGCGCTGGTCAGTGCTGGCGGCACGGGCAAGCCCGCACAGTTCCCGGGCGTAGGCGGTGCAGTGCTGCATCCGTCCAGGGATGTCGGTGGCTGCCGCCAGGGCGCTCTCCGGCGGCGGTGACAGGGCGTTGACGATTTCCGTTGGGAACTGCCAGTGCCGCGCGACCGCATCGCCGAGTTCGCCCAAGCCGATGCCCAGCACGCTGCGGGCGGCGGCGACCGCGTTGGTGTTTTCGTGCGCGATTCGGCGCAGGATTTCGGCGTGCTCCTCGGGCAGGTAATGGAGCGCCAGCAGGTCGCCGAGGGCGGTAAACATGCCGCAGATGAACAACTCCTCGGCGCTGGCCACGCGCAGCGCGCGGCCGAGGTTGCGCGCGATCACGCCGGCCACGAAGGCCTCGGTGAGCGCCGCGGCCACCGCAGGCGACTTGCCGGCGCCGCCGGCCAGGGCCATGCCGACGGTCAGCGCGCGCACCTGCGCCAGCCCCAGCACTGCGATCGCGTCCGAAACCCGGGTGATTTTGCCGGCGCCGACGGATGCCCCGTTGACCACGCGCAGCAGCTTCTGGGTCAGGGCGAAATCGCGCATCACGATTTCGGCGAACTGCATGATCGAGGCGTCGTCCCCGGCGCTACCAATGCGATTGATTCCGGCCAGGCTCACCGAGAGCGCGCCGAAGTCGCTCTGGTGGGCCATGCGCCGCAGCAGGAATTCCACGGTGCTGTGGTTGGCCGATTCGCGCAATTCGACGCTGCCCTCGCTATTCACGGGCACGCGGATGCGGTCGAGTTCGCGCTTCATCTCGGCGGCATCGGCGTAGCGCTCCGACGGTGCCTTCTGCAGCGCTTTCAGCGCGATGGCATCGATCATCGCCGGTACCCTCGGGTTGAGTTCCGAGGGCCGCGCCGGGGCCTGATTGCGGATGACTTCTATCACCTCGGCGCGCGGCGCGTCGGGCACCACCGCCTTGCCGGTGAGTGTTTCCACGAGCACCAGACCCAGGGCGTAGATGTCGCGCCGGCAATCCACGGGGCTGCCGTCCAGGCACTCCGGCGACATGTAGCGCAGCGTGCCCGACGTGGGCCGCACGTGCTGGGCGTTGGCGTCACGAAGCAGCCCGAAATCGGCCAGCCTTGCCCTGCCGTCGGTGCCCACCAGAACGTTGCCGGGCTTGATGTCGCCGTGCAGCAGGCCGCGTGAATGGATCAAGGCGACCCCCGCCAGGAGCTGGCTCATCATGATCACCGCCCTTGCCAAGGGCAGCGGCCCTCTCGACGCCAGGAGCCGCGCCAGCGTGGGGCCCGGCACGTATTCGTACACCACGTACGGCGTGCCCTGGTGCATGCCCGCCTCGAACACCGGCACGATGTTGGGATGGCTCAGCGTGCTGGCGGTACGGGCGGTGTTGACCAGCAGTTCGGCGATCTGGCGGTTGGGCGCCTGGTCCGGGCTGCGTGTCTTGATGGCCACGTCGCGGCCCAGCTCAGGGTCGCGGGCGAGATAGACTACGCCCTCCGAGCCGCGCCCTAGCTGGCGCAGGATCGTGAATCGGCCGATCTGTGTGCCAACGCCCTCCCTGGAAGTGCCCGTGGGTACAGGTTGGGGGGAAGGATCCGCCATTTCTGCCCTATCGGCTGTTAGCGCGTCCACTTGAGGGCGGTTTTTGTTTTCCGGCGCGCGCCGCTGGCCCCGCGCGCGCCGTTGCCCCGCCACGGGGAGGGGGCTTAGCATTGCGGGCATGAACCGGTTCAAGCGATTCTCCCTGGCGGTGCTGCTGGCCATGGCCTTGCCCATCCAGGCCTGCGCGGCCGCCGCGGCGCCGTGCGCGTGGGCGAAAGGCAAGGCGGCCGCCGCCACATCCGGGTTGCCGGATGCGGCTCCCGCGCCGTTGCGGGCCGGCGGTGCATCGGCCCACTGTGGCCACGGCCCGGTTGCAGCGACGCCGGCAGGGTCTGCGCGGACCGGGGCTGGCACCGACTGCGACGCATGCCATCTGGCCTGTGGTCATTGCCATTCCACCTGCGGCGCGATGGCCGCGCCGCTCCTGGCGGGCATTCACGACGCGCTGCGCCCGGTCCTGAACGCCAGTGCGGCGCGGGCCGATCTGTCCATTTCCCCGGCCCACGCGCCCCCGCCTCCCCGAAGCTGACGCTCCGTGACGCCGCCTCCGCCCCGGGCCGCGGCGATGAATGCGTTCGAACCTTTGCCGCCCGTGCCCTTGCGCGCGCGGGCTTTCGAGGAGCGGTATCCGTGAACCATCTCAGCAAACGAATCGTGCGGTTGCCTGCGCTGGCCGCCGCTGCCCTGCTGCTGGCGCTCGCCGGCTGTGCGGGGCTTGGCCGCGAGGCGGGCTTCGATGCCATGGCCAGCGCCGCCGCGCAGCGCGTCGGTGCCACGCCCGCCTGGCCGCGCGACGACGCGGGCCGCCAGCGGGTGGACGACGAGGTGGCGCAGCTGCTTGCCCAGACCCTGACTGCCGATGACGCGGTGCAGGTGGCCGTGCTCCAGAACCCCGCGCTGCAGGCGGTGTACGGGCAGCTTGGCGTGGCCGAGGCCGAGTTGCTGCAGGCCGGGCGCCTGCCCAACCCGCGCTTTCGCACCACCCGCACCGCCTCGGAGGAGTCGTTCAAGTACGAGACTGCCCTCACCCTGCCCTTGGGTGCGCTGCTCACCCTGCCGGCGGTGCTGGGCATGGAGCAGCGCCGCTTCGAGGCGGTGCGCCTGCAAGTGACCGACCGGGTGCTGGCGGTGGCGGCTGATACCCGCGAGGCCTGGGTGGCGGCGGTGGCTGCGCAGCAGGAACTGCACTACCTGGAGCAGGTGCGCGAGGCCGCCGAGGCCAGTGCAGTGCTGGCGCAGCGCATGGCCCGGGTCGGCCACTTCTCCCAGCTCGATCAGTTGCGCGAACAGGCCTACCTGGCCGACGCCCGGGTGCAACTGGGCCGTGCCCGCGGCGCCGCCCTGGCGGCGCACGAGCGGCTCATGCGGCTGCTGGGGGTGGACAACCCGGTGCGCGTGCGTCTGCCCGAGCGCCTGCCCGAACTGCCGCCGCAGCCGGGCGAGGACGGCGAACTGGAGCGTTTCGCCCTGGGCCAGCGGCTCGACGTGCAGGCGGCCAAAGCCGATGCGGCGGCCACCGCGCGCGCCCTGGGGCTCAGCCGCGCAATCGGCATGGTGAACACCCTGGAACTCGGTCCGGCGCGCCTGGCCGAGCAGGGCGAGCCCCTCAAGCGCGGCTACGAGGTGAGCGTGGAAATCCCGATCTTCGACTGGGGTGGAGCGCGAGTGGCGCGTGCCCAGGCGGTGTACCTCCAGGCCGCGGCACGGGTGGGCGAGACGGCGGTGAATGCCCGCTCCGAGGTGCGCGAATCAGCTGCCGCCTGGCGCGAGGCTTGGGCGCTGGCGCGCCAGTACCGCGATGAGATCGTGCCGTTGCGGCGCCGCATCTCCGAGCAGAACTGGCTGCGCTACAACGGCATGCTCATCTCCGTGTTCGAGCTGCTGGCCGACGCGCGCGAACAGGTGAACGCCGCCCAGGGTTCGATCGGGGCGCTGCGCGACTACTGGTTGGCCGAGGCGCGGCTGCGGCGTGCCCTGGGCGGCCGGCTGCCCGCCGGTGCCGTGGCCGAGGCCGTGCCCGCTGCCGCTGCGGCATCAACAGGGCGCCTCGTGCGCCGGGAGGATTGAATCATGGATCGCCGAATCTTCATGGGCGCCGCTGCTGCCCTGGGCGCGGCCACGGTGAGCCGCGCGGCGCTGGCGGGGCTGCCCGAGGCCGTACAGCAGCGTTCCGCCGCCACCCAGCCGCCCCTTGCGCCCACCGGGGGCGTGCCCTACAACCCGGTGGTCACCCTCAACGGGTGGACCCTTCCCTGGCGGATGAACGACGGCTGGAAGGAGTTTCACCTGGTGGCCGAGCCGGTGGAGCGCGAGATCGCGCCCGGCATGGTGGCGCGGCTATGGGGCTACAACGGCCAGAGCCCCGGCCCCACCATCGAGTGCGTGGAGGGCGACCGGGTGCGCATCTTCGTCACCAACCGCCTGCCCGAGCACACCACCATCCACTGGCACGGCCTGCTGTTGCCCAACGGCATGGACGGCGTGGGCGGCCTCACCCAGCCGCAGATCCAGCCCGGCAAGACGTTCGTGTACGAGTTCGTCATGCGCAAGTCGGGCACCTTCATGTACCACCCCCACGCCGACGAGATGGTGCAGATGGCCATGGGCATGATGGGCGCCATCGTGGTGCATCCGAAGGATCCGTCGCTACACCGCGCCGACCGCGACTATGTCTTCCTGCTGGCGGCCTACGACATCGACCCGGGCAGCTTCGTGCCGCGCGTCAACACCATGCTCGAGTTCAACCTGTGGACCTGGAACAGCCGCGCCTTCCCGGGCATCGATCCTCTGGTGTGCGCCGTGGGCGAGACCCTGCGGGTGCGGGTGGGCAACCTCACCATGACCAACCACCCCATGCACCTGCACGGCTGCGAGATGTTCGTCACCGGCACCGACGGCGGATGGGTGCCGCCCGCGGTGCGCTGGCCCGAGGTGAGCGTGGACATGCCCGTGGGCGCCATGCGCGCCATCGATGTGCGCTTCGACGATCCGGGCGACTGGGCCTTCCACTGCCACAAGTCACATCACACCATGGGTCCCATGGGCCATCGCGTGCCCGCCATGATGGGCGTGGACCAGTCGGACCTGGTGGAACGCATCCGCAGGCTGGTGCCCGGCTACATGGCCATGGGCGAAGCGGGCATGGCCGAGATGGGAGAGATGCAGATGCCGCTGCCGGAGAACACGCTGCCCATGATGACTGGCGAAGGGCCCTTCGGGCCGCTGGAGATGGGCGGCATGTTCACCGTGGTGAAGGTGCGCGACGGCCTGGCGCGGGGCGACTACCGCGACCCGGGCTGGTACCAGCACCCGGCGGGAACGGTGGCCTACGAATGGACCGGGCCGGTGGCCGAACCGCAGCGCCCGCCTGGCGCGCCACCGGACGCTGGCGCCGCGCACGTGCAGGTGCGCAAGCCGGGCGGGCACGGCTCCCATCACTGATCCCGCGGACCTCCTCTACCGCCGGGTCAGGTACGGCCGTATCGGGCTAGTGGTGCCCGGCGTGCGGGTCCTTCGGCGCGCCGCCCGGCGCTTTTGGGTCGTCGTCCTCGTCCTCGTCATCCTGGTCCTGGCCGTCCCGGGAGGCGGCAGCGGCACGCCCGCCGCCCGCCTCGCCGTGAGGGTGCGGCGCGGACAGCAACTGGCTGCGCTGTTGCGGGGTGAGCACGGCCATGGCGTCGCGGCGGGCGGCGAGGCGGGCCTCCAGGAGCTTCGCCTCCACCGCCTGCACGGCGCGCAGGCGCGCGGTGGCGGTGGCGGGATCGGGCTCGGCTGCCCCGAGTTGCTCAGCGAGCGCCAGCCGCTCTTCGCGCAGTTCGCCCAGCAGCGCCCACTGGCGGACGCGACCCTGCTTCTCGATGGCGGCCAGCCGCTGACGCTGGTCGGCATCGAGCCCCAGCGCAGCCGCCTGCCGCGGCGGAAGAGCCGGCTCCAGCACGGGACCGTGCATGGGCGGATGGCCGCCCATGGGAGGGCGCTTGCCCCGCGTACCGGTGCGGCCCTCCTTCATCATCGCGCAGCCGGGTTCTTCGCCGGCGGCCGCTGTGGTGGTGCGAGTGGCAGACCCCGGGCCGTCGGGATCGCGGGCGGCGGCGGGCGCCACGCCTGCGGCCGCCAGCACGGCCGCGAGCAGGATGGGGAAAGCGTTCATGGAAGAGTCCTCCGGAGTTGCGGGCGGCCTTCGCCGGCCTGTGCGGACATGATGGCGCAGATGGCGCGCCGGGCGCCTTGACGGGCATCAACGCGGCGCGCCGCCATTGACTGCCGGTCCGCGGCCGTAACACACTCCTCGCCCTCGCCGGGGCCTGCGCCCGGGCGATTCATGACCGCCGTGGTGCCGGGATCCATGCGCGCGTCACCGCGAGGCGCGCCACGGGGTCGAGTTTGACCACCCGTGTGCCGGTCCGCGGGTTGGCCAGGATCGAGTCCAAGTCGGTGTGAGAGGTGCTCAAGCCCTGGACCGCCGCCTTCAAACAAACGGGGAGAGCAACATGCCGAGATTTCTCAAGACGGGCATTAGCGCGGCCGACGATGCCGCCGAGCAGTCCAGGGTACGCGCCACGGTGGAGGGCATCATCGCCGACGTGGAGCGGCGCGGCGACGCGGCGGTGCGCGAGTACTCGGAGAAGTTCGACCAGTGGTCGCCCGCGGATTTCCGCCTGAGCCCCGCGGACATCGCGGCCTGCGTGGCCGCCATGCCGCCGCGCGACGTGGAGGACATCCGCTTCGCCCAGACGCAGATCCGCAACTTCGCGCAGATTCAGCGCGAGGCGCTGCGCGATGTGGAGGTGGAAACGCTGCCTGGGGTGATCCTCGGCCACCGCAACATTCCGGTGAACTCCGTGGGCTGCTACGTGCCCGGCGGTAAGTACCCGCTGGTGGCCTCGGCGCACATGACCATCCTCACCGCCAAGGTGGCGGGGGTGCCACGGGTCATCGCCTGCGCGCCGCCCTTCCAGGGCCGGCCCGCGCCAGCCATCGTCACGGCCATGCACCTGGCGGGCGCGGACGAGATCTACTGCCTGGGCGGCGTGCAGGCCATCGCCGCCATGGCCGTGGGCACGCAGACCGTGGCCGCCACCGACATGGTGGCCGGGCCGGGCAATGCCTACGTGGCCGAGGCCAAGCGCCAGCTCGCCGGGCGCGTGGGCATCGACCTGTTCGCCGGGCCCACCGAGACGCTGGTGATCGCCGACGACAGCGTGGATGGCGAGATGTGCGCCACCGACCTGCTGGGCCAGGCTGAACACGGGCCCAACTCGCCCGCCATCCTGCTCACCAACTCCGAAAAGCTCGCCCGCGACACCGTGGCGCAGATCGAGGTGCAATTGCGCACCTTGCCCACGGCCGCCGTGGCCGGCCAGGCGTGGCGCGACTACGGCCAGGTGATCCTGTGCGACAGCTACGAGGAGATGGTGGCCGAGGCCGATCGTATTGCCTCGGAGCACGTGCAGGTAATGACCCGCGATCCCGACTTCTTCCTGCAGCGCATGACCAACTACGGTGCGCTGTTCCTGGGGCCGGAGACCAACGTGAGCTACGGCGACAAGGTGATCGGTACCAACCACACGCTGCCCACCCGCAAGGCGGCGCGATATACCGGCGGGCTGTGGGTGGGCAAGTTCCTCAAGACCTGCACCTACCAGAAGGTGAAGCCCGAGGCCTCGGCCATGGTGGGCGAGTACTGCTCGCGCCTGTGTGCCATCGAAGGCTTCGCCGGTCACAAGGCCCAGGCCGACATTCGCGTGGCGCGGTACGGGCCGGTGCGCGCCGGCGCGCATCGCTGAAGGCCGCCGCCGGCGAAAAAAAACCCGCCCCCGGAGGGGCGGGTTTCAAGAGCGCTTCTCGCCGGATCAGGCAGTGAGCTGATTGCCCAGCGGCAGGTTGCGGATGCGCTTGCCGGTGGCGGCGTGGAGCGCATTGAAGAACGCCGGGGCGAAGGGCGGCACGCCCGGTTCACCCACACCCGAGGAGGGCTTGTCGATGCCGGCAGGCATGATGTGCGTACGCACGTCCATGCCGCCTTCACCGATGCGCAGCACCGGGTAGTCGTGGAAGTTGTTCTGCTCCACGCGACCGTTCTTGAAGGTGATGTTGGTGTACTTGGCGATGGACAGGCCCATCACCGCGGCACCCTCCATCTGCGAGGCCACGCGCTCGGGGTTGACGCAGAAACCGCAGTCGATGGCGGTATCCACGCGAGGCACCGAGACGTTGCCGTCCTTGTCCACCTTCACGTGCACCACGGAGGCCACGTAGGTGAGGAAGCTGCGCTGGCATGCGATGCCCAGCCCCTCGCCCGGGGGCAGCTTCTTGCCCCAGCCGGCTTCCTTGGCAGCCCGTTCCACCACGGCACGCAGGCGCCCGGTGTCGATAGGATAGGTTTCCCAGGGGTCGCCGTAGTTCCACAGCTCGCTGGAGACGGTGCCGCGGGGATCGACGATGCGCGCCGGCCCGATCATTTCGAGCAGGAAGTCCTTCTGGTCGCGCCCCAGCTCGGCAGCCAGCTCCGCCACCATGGACTGCATGGCGAAGGCGTGGGGAATGTTGTTCACCGAGCGGAACCAGCCGATGCGCGTCTTGGCCACCGCCTCGCCCGTCTCCAGCCGCAGGTTGGGCACGTTGAAGGGCGTGTCGATCAGGCCCAGGCCGAGCTCGAGGGAGCTCTCGCGCTTCGGATCGGGCATGAAGTTGGCCATCAGCGAGGGCGAGACGCTGCGATGCCGCCAGGCCACCACCTTGTTGGAGGCGTCCAGGCCGGCCGTGACGTGCTGGTAGGACACCGAGTGGTAGAAGCCGTGGCGGATGTCGTCCTCGCGGGTCCAGACCACCTTCACGGGCGTGCCACCCATGGCCTTGGACAGCATGGCCGCCTCGAGGGCGAAGTCGCACTTGGACTTGCGGCCAAAGCCGCCGCCCAGCAGAGTGACGTTCACCGTGACGTCTTCCTCCTTCATGCCGAGAACGCCTGCCACGTCGCCGCGGGTGCCGCCAGGGCTCTGCACGCAGGCCCAGACCTCGGCCTTGCCGCCTGCCACCCGGGCGACCGCCGCGGGGGGCTCCATGGTGGCGTGGTGGCCGTGCGGGATGTAGTACTCGCGCTCGATCACCTTGGCTGCGCCGGCCAGCGCCGCATCCACATTGCCTTCGTTGCGCTCCACCTTGCCGGGCTTGCGCGCCGAAGCGGCCATGGCCTGGCGGTAGGTGCCCGAGTCGTAGTCCGCGTTGGGGCCGTCGTCCCACTGCACCTTGAGGGCATCGCGTCCCTTCAGCGCTGCCCATGTGCTGTCGGCCACCACCGCCACGCCGCCCAGCGGCATGAACTTGGCCGGCATGGGCGTGCCCGAAATGGCCACCACCTTCACCACGCCCGGCACCTTCATGGCCGCCGCCTCGTCCCACTTGACGGCCTTGCCACCGAGGACGGTGGGGCGTGCCACCACGGCGTACTTCATGCCGTCCACGCGCACGTCCTGCGCGTAGTTTGCGTGGCCGGTGGTGATGTCGCGCAGGTCGGTGATCTGCACCTTGCCCTTGCCGATGTAGCGGAACTTGGACGGATCCTTCAACTCCAGGGTGTTGGCGCGCGGGGTCTTGAGCGCGGCTGCGTCGGCGGCCAGTTCGCCGTAGCCCAGCGAGCGCCCGGTGGGAACGTGCACCACCTTGTGCATGTCGGCGCGCACTTCCATGTCGGAGCACCCCCAGCGCGCGGCGGCAGCGGTTTCGAGCATCTTGCGGGCGGCGGCGCCGCAGGCGCGCATGGGCTGGATGAAGTGGCGGATGGAGCGCGAGCCGTCGGTGTCCTGGTTGCCGTACTTCTGCTCGTCACCGGGCGCCTGAACGATCTTCACCTTCGACCAGTCGGCTTCCATCTCGTCGGCCACGATCATGGGCAGGCTGGTGCGCGAGCCCGTGCCCATCTCGGAGCGATGGGTGACGATGGTGACGGTGCCGTCCGGGGCGATGGACACGTACACGTGCGGATCCCAGACCGTGCCGCCGGGCATGCCGTCGGCGCCAGTCTTGTAGGCGTTGACCGAGCCTCCGTCGGCAAGCGCGCCGCGCGGGAACACCTGGGCGGCGAGCACCAGTCCGCCGGCGGCGAACACGCCCTTGAGCATGTCGCGGCGGCTTACGTTTTCGAGAAGCAGGCGCTTGTGGATGTTGCGCATGTTGGCGTTCATGTCAGGCCTCCTTCGCGGCGGCCTTCACGGCCGAGAAGATGCGCTGGTAGCAGCCGCACCGGCAGATGTTCCCGGACATGGCGCCGAGGATCTGCTCGTCGTTGGGACGCTTGTTCTCGTTGAGCAGCGCGGCGGCCTGCATGATCTGCCCAGGCTGGCAGTAGCCGCATTGCGGCACGTTGGCGTCGCGCCAGGCCTTCTGCACCGGGTGGTTGCCCTGCGGGTGCAGTCCCTCGATGGTGGTGATGGCCTTGCCGTCGAGGGATTGCATGGGCGTTGCACAGGCGCGGGCAGCTCTGCCGTCCACGTGCACGGTGCAAGCGCCGCACAGGCCCACGCCACAGCCGAACTTGGTGCCCGTGAGGCCCAGTTCGTCGCGCAGGTACCACATGAGCGGCATCTGGGGGTCGCCCGAGAAGTTGCGCTCCTGATTGTTTACCTTGAGCTTCATTGCTTGTCTTCCTCCCTTTGGAGTCCGGTGCTGCGTTGGCTGGGACTTCCCGTTCGCCGCTGCCGTGCGTTGCCGCCAGTGGCCGATGGCAAACGAGCCGCGACGCTAGCACGGCACTGGGCGTTTTTGGTGGTACTGATGCATCGCCACCGCACGCGGGTGCGCGGCGCCCCTAGTCCGTGGCCCGCGCCGCGAGAAAAATGCCGCACAGCAGCACGCCGAATCCGGCCAGTTGCAGCGCGCCGAAACCCTCGCCGAACAGCAGCCACGCCAGCGCTGCCGCGCCCAGCGGCTCGCCGAGGATGGCCAGCGCCACCACAGTGGCGGGCACGTGGCGCACGGCCCAGTTGACGCCGGTGTGACCGAGCAGCTGGGGCCCCGCGGCCAGTGCCACCAGCAGCGCTACCGCGATGGGTGACAGGGGGGCCGCGAACGCACCCGAAACCGCTGCGGCGCACAACAGCAGCAGCGCGGCCATGCCGTAGGCGATCCACACGTAGGAAAGCAACGACAGCCGGGCCCGCAGCCCCCGTCCGATGAGCAGGTAGGCCGAGGCCGCCAGCGCACCGCACAGCGCCAGCGCGTTGCCCAGCAGCGGGCGCGGGGCCGCGGCGCCCTCGGCGGGCGCGCTTGCCAGGATCAGGCCGCTACCCGCCAGGCCGAGCACGATGCCGGCGGCCACCACCGGCCGGATCCGCTCGCGCAGCATCAGCCACGAGGCGATGCCCACCCACACGGGATTGGTGGTCACCAGGGCTGCGCTGCTGGCCACGCTGGTGTGCTCAAGGGAGGTGATCCACGCGGCGAAGTGCAGCGCCAGAACGGCGCCCGAGGCTGCGGCCAGGGCGAGGTCGCGGCGCGACAGGCCGGGTAGTTCGCGGCGCAGGCCCGGTAGGGCGAGCGGCGTGAGCAGCGCCACGGCGATAGCCAGCCGCAGCGCCGCGATGGTGAGCGACGGCACGCCCTCGGCCTGCGCGTAGCGGATCAGGATCGAGGCGGTGGACACCACCACCACCGCCGCCGCGAGCACGGCGTAGACCAGGCCGCGCGGCGGCGTGGCTGGGCCCCTCACGGCGTCTGCGCGCGCCGCGCGCGCGCCGGGCATGGGCGCTCGCGGCGGCCCGGCGTGGTCATAGCCAGGGGCGGAGCCAGCCCAGTCCGGCCTCCGTGCCCTCCGCCGGACGGTACTCGCAGCCGATCCAGCCGGCGTAGCCGATGCGGTCGAGGTGGGCGAAGAGGAAGGGATAGTGGATCTCGCCGGTGCCGGGTTCGTGGCGCCCGGGCGTGTCGGCCAGCTGCATGTGACCGATGCGCGGCAGGTTGGCCTCTATGGTGGGCGCCAGGTCGCCCTCCATGATCTGCATGTGATAAATGTCGTACTGGAAGGCGAGGTTGGGCACCGCGGCGTAGTGCATCAGGTCGAAGGCCTGGGCGGAGGTGTTGAGGTAGAAGCCCGGAATGTCGCGGTCGTTGATGGCCTCGATGAGGATGGTGATGCCCTGGGTCGCGGCCCTGGCGCCTGCGTGGCGCAGGTTGCGGATGAACGCGGCGCGCATGGCGGCGTCGTTCACGCCGCGCGGCCGCAGGCCCGCCATCACGTGCAAGCGCTTCGCGCCCAGCACCGCGGCATATTCCAGGGCGCGCTCGAAGGTCTCCTCGAACTCGGCGTGCCGTGACGGGTTGCAGGCCAGGCCGCGATCTCCTTCGGTCCAGTGGCCCGGCGGGGTGTTGAACAGCACCATCTCCAGCCGGTGGCGGTCGAGCTGCTCGCGGATCTGCTCCGCGGGATGGTCGTAGGGGAACAGGAACTCCACCCCCCTGAACCCCGCCCGCGACGCCGCGCCGAAGCGCTCCAGGAAGGGCAGCTCGGTGAACAGCATCGAGAGGTTGGCGTTGAAGCGCGGCATGGTTGCGAGGATCTCCCTGTAGCGGCGGGATCTGCGAGGGTTCCGGCCGCACCGCGCGATTATAGGCAGCCCTGTTTGACGCTCCCGGGATTCGCGCTGCACCATGGGTGGCTTCGCGTGCCTGCCGGCAGCCCCTTCCCCCGAGACCATCCATGAGATTCACCGGAACCGATGCCTACGTGGCCACCGACGACCTGCGCGTGGCTGTCAACGCCGCCGTCACCCTCGAACGCCCGCTGCTGGTGAAGGGCGAGCCGGGTACCGGCAAGACCATGCTCGCGCTGGAGGTGGCCAAGGCCCTGGGCCGTCCGCTGCTGCAGTGGCACGTGAAGTCCACCTCCAAGGCCCAGCAGGGCCTGTACGAGTATGACGCCGTGTCGCGGCTGCGCGATTCCCAGCTTGGCGATCCGCGCGTGCACGACATCGCCAACTACATAAAACGTGGCCCCGTGTGGGACGCCTTCAACAGCGAGCAGCCAGCGGTGCTGCTCATCGACGAGGTGGACAAGGCCGACATCGAGTTTCCCAACGATCTGCTGCGCGAGCTCGACCGCATGGAGTTCCACGTCTACGAAACGCAGACGCTGGTGAAGGCGCGGCACCGCCCGGCCATCATCATCACCAGCAACAACGAAAAGGAGCTGCCCGACGCCTTCCTGCGCCGCTGCTTCTTCCACTACATCCGGTTCCCCGACCGCGAGACCATGGAGAAGATCGTCGAGGTGCACTATCCGGGCATCAAGAAGACACTGCTGTCCGCGGCGCTCAATGCCTTTTTCGAGATCCGCGAGGTGCCGGGCCTCAAGAAGAAACCCTCCACCTCGGAGCTGCTCGACTGGCTCAAGCTGCTGGCGGCCGAGGACATTCCGCCCGAGGCGCTGGCAAGCCAGGACAGCGGCAAGATCATCCCGCCGCTGCACGGTGCGTTGCTCAAGAACGAGCAGGACGTTCACCTGTTCGAGCGGCTGGTGTTCATGTCGCGCCGCAGCCGCTAGCCGCGGGCGTGCTCACCGACTTCTTTTTCCAGCTGCGCGACGGTGGCGTTCCCGTCTCCGTGAAGGAGTGGCTCGCCCTGCTGCACGGGCTGGAGGCCAACGTGGCCGAGTATCGGGTGGAGGACTTCTACTACCTGGCGCGCACCGTGCTGGTGAAGAATGAAGCCCACTACGACCGCTTCGACCGCGTGTTCGCCGCCTACTTCAAGGCCGTGGCGTCCATCCCCGACGCGCTGGTGGCGCAGATCCCCGCCGAGTGGCTCAGGCGCCAGGCCGAGCTCAACCTCACCGATGAAGAGAAGGCCGCCATCCAGGCCCTGGGGGGCTGGGAGAAGCTCATGGAGACGCTGCGCCAGCGCCTGGAAGAGCAGAAGGGCCGCCACCAGGGCGGCAGCAAGTGGATCGGCACCGCCGGCACCTCGCCCTTCGGCGCCCACGGCTTCAACCCCGAGGGGGTGCGCATCGGCCAGGAAGGTTCGCGCAACCGCCGCGCCGTGAAGGTGTGGGACGAGCGCCAGTACCGCAACCTCGACGACCGGCTGGAGCTGGGCACGCGCAACATCAAGGTGGCGCTGCGCCGCCTGCGCAAGTTCGCCCGCGAGGGCGCGGCCGAGGAGCTGGACCTGGACGACACGGTGCGCTCCACGGCCCGCAACGCCGGCTGGCTGGACATCCGCATGGTCCCCGAGCGGCACAACGCGGTGAAGTTGCTGCTGTTCGTGGACATCGGCGGCTCCATGGACGACCACGTGAAGGTGTGCGAGGAGCTGTTCTCCGCCGCCCGCAGCGAGTTCAAGCACCTGGAGCACTTCTACTTCCACAACTGCGTCTACGAGACCGTCTGGAAGGACAACCGTCGCCGCAACAGCGAGCGCCACCCCGTGCTGGACGTGATCCACAAGTACCCGGCCGACTACAAGCTGGTGTTCGTGGGCGATGCCACCATGAGCCCGTACGAAATTTCCTACCCGGGCGGCTCGGTGGAGCACCACAACGAGGAGCCGGGCGCCGCGTGGATGCAGCGCCTGCTGGACGTCTACCAGAAGGCGGCCTGGATCAATCCCCAGCCCGAGGACCGCTGGGGCTATTACGACTCCGTGGGCCTGCTGCGCTCGATCATGGGCGGGCGCATGTTCCCGCTCACGCTCGAAGGGCTCGACCGGGCCATGCGCGAACTCGTGCGCTGACGCGTCGACACCAACTCAGCCGCCGAAGTTGAGGTGGCCCGGCGCGAGGTAGCGCAGCGCGAATTCCTGCGTCGTGAGCGGCTTGGAGAGCAGATAGCCCTGGTAGTCATCGCAGCCCAGGCGCTTGAGCGCCGCCAGCTGTGCCATCTGCTCCACGCCCTGGGCGACCACGCGCAGCCCCAGGCCGTGAGCCATGGTGATCATGGTTGCCACGATCGCTTCGCTGTCCTTGTCGGTGGCCATGTTGCGCACGAAGGAGCGGTCGATCTTGAGGGTGCGCAGGGGCAACTGCTTGAGCAGCGACAGCGATGAGTAGCCCGTGCCGAAGTCGTCCACCGCGAGGCTCAGGCCTGCCCGGGAGAGCTGGCGCAGCGCGGCCACGCTCTCGCCGGCGTCTTGCAGCAGCGCCTGTTCGGTCAGTTCGAGTTCTAGCTGCTGCGGGTCCAGGTCCGAGCTGTCCAGCGCGCTGTTGACGGCACGGAACAACTGCCGTGTGTTGGCGAACTGCCGTGGCGCCACGTTAACCGCCACCGGCGGCACCGGGTAGCCGCTGTCGGCCCAGCGCCGGATTTGGCCGCAGGCCTCGGTGAGCACCCATTGTCCCAGGCCGACGATCAGACCGGTCTCCTCGGCCACGGCGAGAAACCGCGCGGGCGGCAGCAGCCCCTTCTCGGGGTGGTGCCAGCGCAGCAGGGCCTCCACCGCCGCGAGACGCCCGGTGGCGATGTCTGCACGAGGCTGCCACAGCAGCGCGAATTCGCCTCGCTCCAGCGCCACCCGCAGCGATTTCTCGAGCTCGTGGCGCTCCATGGCGCGCTGGGTCATTTCCGGGGAGAAGAACTGGAAGTTGCGCCGGCCTTTTTCCTTGGCGTGGTACATGGCGGTGTCGGCGTTGCGCACCAGGGTGGCCGGATCGTCGGCATCGCCTGGGAAGATGGCAATGCCGATGGAGCAGGAACTCGTCATGGTATGTCCACCCAGTTCCATGGGGCGTGCCAGCGCGGCGATGATTTTCTGGGCCACCTGTGCGGCAGCCTCGGCGTGTTGCAGGCCTTCGAGCGTGACCACGAATTCGTCGCCGCCCAGCCGCGAAAGGGTGTCGCCCTTGCGGATGCAGGCCTGCATGCGCTGGGCTGCTTCCTTGAGCAGCAGGTCGCCCACGTGGTGGCCAAGGGAGTCGTTAACGTGCTTGAAGCGATCGAGATCCAGGAACATGAGCGCCACCGATTCGTCCTTGCGCCGCGCGTTGACGAAAGCCTGTTCTAGACGATCGTTGAAGAGTACGCGGTTGGGCAGGCCGGTGAGGCCGTCGCGGGTGGCGAGCAGGCTGATGCGCTCCTCGGTGCTCTTGCGCTCGGTGATATCGCGCGTAGTGCCGCGCCAGCCAGCGAACCGGCCGTGCTCGTCGCGAACACGCACGGCGCTCACGCTCACCCACAGCATCTCGCCATCGGCGCGCACGATGCGGTGCTCGAAATCACGAAAGGAGCCGTCGGACGCCTTGTTGGCGCTCAGCCACTCCAGGATACGGTCGTATTCGCCCGGCGGCACCAGTTTGCTCGCATGCTGGCCCACGATGGACTCCGCCCCGCGCTGCAGCAAGTGGCTCACCCGCGGGGACAGGAAGGTGTAGTGGCCCTGGGCGTCGCATTCCCAGGCGAACTCGCCAGCCGACTCGGTGAAGTCGCGGAAGCGCTGCTCGCTGTAGCGCAGTTGGCGTTCGGCGAGCTTCAGGCTGGTGATGTCGTTGAACGTGGAGATCACAAGCCGGCGGCCGTCGGGGCTGTCGAGGGGGCGTACGCGCACGTGCACCCAGCATTCGTGGCCGGGGCGGCGCGAAAACCGCCGTTCGTTCTCCACCTGCTCGCCCGCCAGTGCGCGGCGGTCGTTGTCCGCCAGGTCGCCGGCCAACGCCGGCGGGAACACATCGGTGTCGCGGCAACCCAGCAGCTCCGCGGACGAGCGGCCGGCAAAGGCCTGGAACTCGGCATTCATGGCCACGTAGCGCAACTGGTCGTCCTTGACCAGCACCGGGGAGGGAATGGCATCGATCACCGCATCCAGGTGCCGCCGCGCCGCTTGCACGGCCCGCTCCCCCGCGCGGGCACGGCGCTCGCCGTTGCGCGCCTGCTGCACCAAGGCGTGCATCAGTAAGGCCGTGACGAGGCAGGCAATGGCGAACAGTTGTGTGAGCAGTTCCCCGGTCAGCGGTTCCACCCCGCCGAACGGCCCCGAGCGGCGTATCCAGCCCCACAGCGACAAGCCCAAGCAAACCAGCAACGTCGCCGTGAGCAGGCGAGGACCCGCCGAGATGGCCGCCCACACCATGCAGGAGATCACCACGAAGGCCACGGAGGGGCTGCCGATCGCCGTGCCCAGCCATCCCGAGAATACCAGCCACGCCACGACCACGGCGAGGGCTGCGGGTACGGTGGCCAGCAAGGCCTCGCCCGCGGTCGCGCCGCGCGGCGGGGCGCCCCGCCACGCAAGCACCAGCGGCGTGAAGGCCATGACGCCCAAGCTGCAACTCAGGGCGCCGAGTACCGGCATGGATTGCCCTTGGACTCCAAGGAAGAAGCTTGCCGAGCACGCCAGGGCGCAGGTGCCACTGGCGCCCACGTTCAGCACCAGCACGTCGCGCAGGCGGTTGAGGCGGCAGTCGGGGGCGAAGCGCAGCAGCAAGGCATAGGCGGCGGCCAACCCGCCGGCTTCGGTGGCTGCAGCGGCGAACAGCGCACCCGTCGTGGCGCCCACCCACCAGTGGGCGAACGCCAGCCCTGCCAGGCAACCCGGCAGCACCCGCCAGCCGAACATTACGAGGGCCGCCAGTGAAAGGCCGGCCGGCGGCCAGATGATGGGGTGGCCCTGGCTGGCGGCATCGAGGCGCAGGGCGAGTTCGCCACTGCTGGCGCAGAGCAGCGCCGCCACCAGGCCCGCCACCACCAGGGTGATGCGATCTGGCGGCAGGCGGCCCACCGGCGCCGTGCCGTGATTCAAGGCGCCTGAAGTCCCTTCAGCGAACGTCGCTCACCCATGGCGGGCGGCGCAGCCTTGAGAACTTCGTCGATACTCGTGATGCCCTGGGCCACCTTGAGGGCGCCCGCGACGCGCAGCGGCTTCATCCCGGTACGGAAGGCCTGGTCACGGATGGCCATGGGATCGGCGTCGGGGGTGACGAGTCTCTTGATCGCGGCGGTCATGAGCATGATCTCGTAGATGCCCACGCGACCGGAATAGCCGGTCATGCGGCATTCGAGGCAGCCCTGCGGGTAGTACGCCTGGGCCGGCTTCTCCGCGTTCCAGGGGCTGATGAGCATCTTCCAGGTTTCATCGTCCACCACACCAGGCTCGCGGCAGTGGGGGCACAGGGTGCGCAGCAGCCGCTGGGCCATCACGCCCAGGATGGTGGAGTGCAGCAGGTAGGCGGGCACGCCGATGTCGAGCAGCCGCGTGATGGCCGAGGGCGCATCGTTGGTGTGCAGCGTGGATAACACCAGGTGGCCGGTGAGCGCCGCCTGGATGGCCATCTCGGCGGTTTCCATGTCGCGGATCTCGCCCACCATGATGATGTCGGGGTCCTGGCGCATGAGCGTGCGCACCCCGGCCGCGAAGTCCAGCCCGATGGCCTGATGCACCTGCATCTGGTTGAAGGATGGTTCCACCATCTCGATGGGGTCTTCCACCGTGCAGACGTTCACGTCACCCGTGGCGAGCTGCTTGAGGGTGGAGTAGAGGGTCGTGGTCTTCCCCGAGCCGGTGGGCCCGGTCACCAGGATGATGCCGTGGGGTTGGGCGATCATGCGTCGCCATTTGGCCGAATCGTCCTCGGAGAAGCCCAGGGCCGAGAAGTCCTTGACGATCACATCCGGGTTGAAGATGCGCATCACCAGCTTCTCGCCGAAGGCGGTGGGCATGGTGGACAGGCGCAGTTCCACCTCGGCGCCGTCGGGTGTGATGGTCTTGATGCGGCCGTCCTGGGGGCGGCGCTTCTCCACCACGTCCATGCGGCCCAGAATCTTGATGCGGCTGGTCATGGCGGCCATCACCGGCGTGGGGATCTGGTAGACCTGATGCAGCACGCCATCGATGCGGAAGCGCACGTTGCTGGCTTCGCGACGCGGCTCCATGTGGATATCGCTGGCGCGTTGTTCGAAGGCGTACTGGAAGATCCAGTCCACGATGTGGACGATGTGGCGGTCGTTGGCGTCGAGGTTGCCGCGCTGGCCAAGCTGCACCAGCTGCTCGAAGTTGGCGATCTCGCTGACGTCGGCGTTCTTCTGCTTCTGCGCGCCCGCGACCGAGCGCGCCAGGTTGTAGAACTCCACGAGGTAGGTGGCGATGTCCAGGGGGCTGGCCACCACCCGGCGGATATCCAGCTTGAGGATGCGCGCGAGTTCCTTTTCCCACTCGCGCACCCAGGGCTCGCAGGTGGCCACCACGCACTCCTTGGCGGTCACCTGGACCGGAAGGATCGCGAAGCGCTTGGCATAGGCGTTGGACATCACCTTTGTGACAGCGGCGAAATCGATCTTGAAGGGATCGATATGCAGGTAGGGCAGCCCCACCTTGCCGGCCAACCATTCGGTGAGCGATTCAAGACTGAGCAGTTTCTTCGCGTTGCGCGGATCGGGCCATTTCTGGTCCGCGAGCAGCACCAGCGGGTGCACCTCGGAGCGGCGCCCGGCGTGGCGGGTGGCCAGCTCATCGGCGATGACGGCGGGCACTAGCCCGTCGGCCACGAGGTCATCGAGCAGTTCACGCAGCGTGAGGCGCCGCTCGGGCTGGCGGGCATTGGCGAGGGCGGAGGAAGGCTGCATGGCCATGGCGCCTTAAGGTAATCCAAAAGCCGGCTGTCGGCTGGGAAACGGGACCGGTCGCGCGGCGGTTTGTCAGGGTTGCGGCAGTGCCTCGATGGTTCCCACGTGTACCCCGAAGCGACCGGCGCGCCGGTCGGCGTAGTAGCGCCGCAGGCTGTTGCGCACCGTGGGAAAGGCGAGGCGGTCCCAGGGGATGTCTGCCTCGCCCGCAAGAATCGTTTCGAGGGTTTCCGATCCCGGGTGGAAGTCCAAGTCCAGCAGTCGTGCCCGGAACAGGATGTAGACCTGATCGATATGCGGGATGTTGAACAGCGCGTAGAGCGTGAGGTCGTCCACTCGCGCATTGGCTTCCTCGAGCGTCTCGCGGGCAGCGCCCTGGGCCGTGGTTTCGCCGTTCTCCATGAAGCCCGCGGGCACGGTCCACAGGCCATATCGCGGTTCGATGGCGCGGCGGCACAGCAGGATGCGGTCCTGCCACTCGGCGATGCAGCCCACCACCAGCTTCGGGTTTTGATAATGGACCGTGCCGCAGGCATCACACACATGACGCGGACGGTTGTCCTGGTGCGGCATCTTCAGGCTGACGGGCTGGCCACAGTGGCTGCAGAAGTTCATGGGGAGGATGCGGCGCCGGCGGCGCAGGAGACGAACAAACGAGATTCTATTCCCGCGCCCCGGCAACACGCGGCCGGCCTTCGAGCAGCCGCCGCTTTCGGCCAGTCCGTCACCCGTCCGACGGCCGCGGCGAAGCCAGGGGCACGAGGCGGATGGTGGCGGCCGTGAGTGCGGCGAAAGCCACGTACAGCAGCGTGAACACCCATTCGGGGAAGTCGTGGAACAGCAACGCGTGCACCGCCCGCGCCACGAAGGAGCGCTGCGGCGCGGCGCCGCGCAGCGCCGCCTCCCATTGCGTGAGCGGGCACACCATGCCCAGCAGGGACTCCAGCGCCACGAAGGTGATGGCCGCCAGGTGCAGCGAGCGGAAGCTGCGGTTGCCGATCCAGCGCCAGCCCCGCCAGTGCCCCATCCACACCAGGGCGAAGCCCAGCAACACGAATGCCACGAAGGCGGCATGCAGCAGCAGGACCAGATCGGCCAGCAGGGCGGAGTTCAGCGCTCGACGGGCCGCGCCGGGTCGGCGCACCACTCGCTCCACGAGCCCGCGTACAGGCGCGAACCCGACAGCCCGGCGATGTCCATGGCGAGCAGGTTGTGGCAGGCGGAGATACCCGAGCCGCACTGGTGCACCAGCACGTGGGCCGGACGCCCCGCCGCCACAGCCTCGAAGGCCGTGCGCAGTTCCTGGCGGGGCCGGAAGAAGCCCAGCGCATCGAGGTTATCGCGAAAGAAGCGGTTGGCCGCGCCCGGAATGTGGCCGCCCACGGGGTCGATGGTCTCGTTCTCGCCGCGGAACCGGTCGGCGGCGCGGGCGTCCACGATATGCATGCTGCCGTCGCCCAGGTGTGCCAGCACCTCGTCCACCGTGACGCTGGCATCGCCAGGGGTGCCTTGGAACGAGGTAGCGATGGGGGCGGGCACCGCATCGGTAACCAGATGGCCGGTGCGTACCCAAAGCTCCCAGCCGCCGTCCAGCACCGCCGCCCGGTGGTGGCCGAACCAGTGCTTGAGCATCCACCACAGCCGCGCGGCGTACAGGCCGCCAGCCTGGTCGTAGGCCACCACCTGGGTGTCGTTGGACACGCCCATGCGGCCCAGCCAATCCACGAACACCCGTGGGTCGGGCAGCGGGTGACGGCCGTTGCGGCCGGTGACCGGCCCCGCCAGGTCGCGGTCCACCGAGGCGAAGCGCGCCCCTGGCAGGTGCGCCGCGCGGTAGGCATCAGCGCCGTAGCCAGGTTTCATGAGGTCGTGGCGGCAGTCGAACACCACCACGCCGGGATCGTGCAGATGGGCCGCCAGATCGGCGATGGACAACAGGGTGGACCAGTTGGTGAAACGCGGCGCCGGCTCGGTCTCGGCGGCCAGCCAATGGCGCGCCCCATCCTCCCGCTCGAACAACTGCACCTGGGCGTCCACCAGCAGGCGGTTGACCCAGGCGAGCCAGCCGTGCCAGCGCTGACTCGACACCACCGCTACGCGGCGGAAGTCGTGGGCGTGGGCACGCACGAAGCGCAGGTCTTCCCAGGCCACGTCGAGCGTGTAGCCCTGCATGTCGCGCAGGTCGAGCAGCAGGTCCACGCGGCCCGCCACGCGCAGGGTTTCGAGAACTTCGCGCTCGAAGCGCTGGAAATCGGCGAGGGCGAATTCGCCGAACACGCCCACGGTGATGAGCCGCCCGGTGGTTTCGATGGTGATCATGGCAAGGTGAGTTTAGCGCGGCGGCGCCACGTCCCGCAGCACCAGCACGCCGCCGGCGATGATCAATGCCATGCCCGCCAGGGCCACGGGCGCCAGCCGCTCGCCCCACAGCGTGAGGCCGAACAGGGTGGAAAACACCACCGTGGAGTAGGCGAAGGCGCCCACCACGAGGGTATTGCCGGTGAGGTAGGCGCGGGTCATGGCCAACTGGCCCACCGTGGCCGTGGCGCCCACACCCAGCAGGGTCCAGAGATTGGCGACCGTGGGGATGGTGAACCCCGCCAAGGCCATCCAGGCGCCCGAGGCGGCGGTGGACACCACCGTGAACCAGAACACCACCCGCCAGCCCGGTTCGCCCGTGGCGCCGAGACGCTTGACGTTCAGGTAGGCTGTGGCCGCCAGCACGCCCGAGGCGAGCCCCAGCAATGCATCGCGCCACTGATCTTCGCGCAGCGTGGGTTCCAGCAGCAGCACCACCCCGCCGAAGGCCAGGCACAGCGCCCGCATCCGGTCGGCGCGCAGGCGCTCGTGCAGCAGCAGCGCGCTGAACAGCGCCAAGAACAGCGGCGAGGTGTAGTTGAGCGTCACAGCGGTGGCCAGCGGCAGGCGCGCGATGCACCAGAAGTACAGTCCCAGCGAGACCACGCCCGACAGGCCGCGCAGCAGGTGCAGGCGCCAGTGGGGCGTGGCTAGCGGCCACCGCTTCAGGCGCGCCAGCAGCCCGAGGGCCGTCAGGCCGATGACGGAGCGCCAGAACACCAGTTCCGCCGCCCCGAACCACTGGGCGCCGAATTTAGCGAACACCCCCATAGCAGCGAACAGCGCGCCGGCCAGCAGCATCCACAGGACGCCCAGCGGCGCGGCGGTTGGCCGTTGTGCGCTCACCGGCCGCGCCAGGACCAACGCCGCCCGCGGCGGGCAGTGTCCGGCGCGCCGATGGCCAGGGTCAGGCCAGGCCCGGGGGCAGGTGCGGCCCCAGGGTGCGCCGCAGGTATTCGTGGAAGTGCACCATGCCGTCTTCCATGGGCGACTGGTAGGGGCCGTACTCGTTGTCGCCGCGCAGCCACAGGGCCTTGCGGCCCTCCTGCATGCGCACGCAGATTTCCTCGTCCTCCGCCGCCGTCTCCATGTAAGCGCGCTGCTGGGCCTCTACGAATTCGGGCTCGAACAGGGCGATCTCCTCGGGGTAGTAGAACTCCACCACGTTGGTGCAGGCTTGCGGGCCCCGCGGCAGGATGTGGGAGATCACCAGCACGTGCGGGTACCACTCCACCATCAGGTTGGGGTAGTAGGTGAGCCAGATGGCGCCGTGGGGCGGTATGGCTCCGCCGTACGAGGTGCGCACTGCCTCATGCCAGCGCTCGTAGGTCTTGCTGCCCGGCCGGGCGAGGTCGCGGAACACACCCACGGTCTGCACGCTCCACCAGTCGCCGAACTCCCACTTCAGGCCGTCGCAGTCCACGAACTGCCCCAGGCCGGGGTGGAAGGGCGCCACGTGGTAGTCCTCCAGGTACACCTCGATGAAAGCTTTCCAGTTCACCGGGTACTCGTCCATGCGGGCACTGTGGAAGTAATAGCCGGAGAAGTCGTAGGCCACCCCGGTTTGCATGGCGCCCAGGTCGGCCGTTACATCGCGCGGGCCGGCAAAGCGCAGGCCATGCCACGACTGCAGCGGCGTGCGCGCCAGATCCAGGCAGGGCTTGCCGGGGAAATGCGGCGCACCCAGCAGCCGGCCCTGGGTGTCGTAGGTCCAGCGGTGCAGCGGGCAGACGATGTGCTCGGCATTGCCGCGCCCCTTCAGCATCACCGCCTGGCGGTGGCGACAGACGTTGCTGATCAGGTCCACCCCGCCGGCGTTGCGCACCAGCGCCTTGCCGTGGCCCATCCACTCCAGAGTGTGGTAGTCGCCTGCCTCCGGGACCATCAGCTCATGGCCCACGTAGCCGGCGCCGGCATCGAAGAGCAGTTTTTGCTCCAGTGCGTGGATGGCCGGATCGAAGTACCAGCTGATGGGAAGCTGGGTGGGGGTCTTGGTGAGCGAGGCGACAACGGCCAGATCGGACATGATCCCTGTGGGTCCTCCGGTTTCACGAGTGGTCGACACAGAAAGAGCGGGCGCTCGACGGGCTAATAGCAGGCACCTGCGGGGGTGGACAACGGCCCCGGTCTGGATCTGCCTCAAGCACCTTCTCGCCCCGCCTCGGGGGGGCGGAATGTACCCTTGCCTCTACCCCCCGGCAAGGGGTATTGACCGGGTAGTGACCGTGAGCAGGCCGGGGCTGGCAATCCCCTGGCCCACCGGCGTGTCTGGCCTGCGTTGACCCTGCGCGCCCCTGTCCGGTAGCCTTCGGGGCTCGGGCCGCACCCGGCATCCTCACACCTTCCTCAATTCCGACAGCACCCATGGCCGAGGCCGCTGAGCCGTTTTCCCCGTTAAGCTTCGAAGCCGCCCTGGCGGAACTCGAAAACCTTGTCGCCTCTCTTGAAACGGGTCAGCTTCCTCTGGAAGCCTCCATCACCGCCTACCGCCGCGGCGCAGACCTGTTGCGTCACTGCCAGGGCGTTCTTTCGGACGCCGAGCAGCAGGTCAAGGTGCTGGAGGACGGGGTGCTGCGCGACCTCGACCCAGACGGCGGTTCCTGAATCGATGGTGCCGGCTGAACTTGCCGCCTGGATGCAGCAGTGCCAGGCGCGCATCGAGGTGGTGCTGGACGGCCTGCTGACGCCCACGGCGGTGCAGCCAGCCCTTCTGCACGAAGCCATGCGCTACGCGGTGCTGGGGGGGGGTAAGCGCATGCGTCCGTTGCTGGCCTACGCCGCGGGCGAGGCCGCTGGCGCCGCGGCCGGGCAGGTGGACGCACCGGCCGCGGCAGTGGAGTTGATTCATGTCTACTCGCTGGTGCACGATGACTTGCCCTGCATGGACGACGACACCTTGCGGCGGGGAAAACCCACCGTGCACGTGCGCTATGACGAGCCCACGGCGCTATTGGTGGGTGATGCGCTGCAAAGCCTGGCCTTCCAGGTATTGGTGCAGGCCCGCCTGGATGCCGGCGTGCGGGTCGATCTGGTGGAGCATCTGGCGGTGGCGGCAGGTTCGCGGGGCATGGCAGGCGGGCAAGCCGTGGATCTGGCTGCCCAGGGGCGCATTCTCGATCTGACCGAGCTGGAGTTCATGCATTCGCACAAGACCGGGGCGCTGATCCGCGCGGCGGTCCTCATGGGGGCGCGCTGCGGCGCACCGTTGGCGCCCGAGGCCCTGCGCGGGCTCGATCGTTTCGCCGCATTCGCGGGTCTGGCATTCCAGGTGGTGGATGATGTGCTCGATGCCACCGCAAGCACCGCCACCCTCGGCAAGACTGCCGGCAAGGATGCCGATGACAGCAAGCCCACCTACGTGAGCGTTCTCGGGGTGGAGGGTGCGCGCCGCCTGGCCGCCGGCATGCTCGACGAAGCCCTGGGAGCGCTTGCTCCGCTGGGGGATACCGGGGGTCGGCTGGCGACCCTGGGACGCTACATCGTGAACCGCGAATTCTGATGCCCTACGAACTGCTCGATACCATCGAAGACCCGGCGCAACTGCGAGCCCTTGATCGCAAGCGGCTGCACCAGCTCGCCCGCGAGCTGCGTGAATTCCTCATCGAGTCGGTGTCCGCCACGGGCGGTCATCTGTCCTCGAACCTGGGCACCGTGGAACTCACCGTGGCGCTTCACGCGGTGTTCAACACCCCCGAGGACCGCATCGTATGGGACGTGGGCCACCAGACCTACCCCCACAAAATTCTCACCGGGCGGCGAGACCGCATGGGCACGCTGCGCCAGTACGGCGGGTTGGCGGGCTTCCCGCGACGCGACGAGAGCCCCTATGACGCCTTCGGCACAGCCCATTCCAGCACCTCCATCAGTGCGGCGCTGGGCATGGCCGTGGCGGCCAAGCTAAGGGGCGATGCGCGCCGTGCCATTGCTGTGATCGGCGATGGCGCCATGACCGGCGGCATGGCCTTCGAGGCGCTCAATAACGCCGGGGCCATGGACGCGGACCTGATCGTGATCCTCAACGACAACGACATGTCCATTTCGGAGAATGTGGGCGCGCTCAACAGCTACCTGGCCCGGCTGCTGTCGGGGCGGCTGTACACGTCGGCGCGGCGCGCCAGCGGCAAGGTGCTCGGGGTGGTGCCGCCGCTGGAGGAGTTGGCGCGGCGCGCCGAGAAGCACATGCGCGGCATGGTCACCGGCGGCACCCTGTTCGAGGAATTCGGTTTCAACTACATCGGGCCCATCGACGGCCACGACCTGGATACGCTGGTCACCACGCTCACCAATATCCGTAGCCTGAAGGGACCGCAATTCCTGCACGTGGTCACGCGCAAGGGCAAGGGCATGGACGTGGCCGAGGAAGACCCGATCCTATACCACGGCGTTGGCAAGTTCGATCCGCAGGTGGGCATCCAGCCCAAGAGCGGCGGGAAGCCCACTTACACGCAGATCTTCGGCGACTGGCTGTGCGACATGGCGGCTCTGGACGAGCGGCTCGTGGCCATCACGCCGGCCATGCGCGAGGGCTCGGGCTTGGTGCGGTTTTCAAAGGAATACCCGGCGCGCTATTTCGACGTGGGCATCGCGGAGCAGCACGCGGTGACCTTCGCGGCTGGCGTGGCCTGCGAAGGGCTCAAGCCGGTGGTGGCCATTTACTCCACCTTCCTGCAGCGCGGCTACGACCAGCTCATTCACGACGTGTGCATCCAGTGCCTGCCGGTGGTGTTCGCGCTCGACCGCGGCGGCATCGTCGGCGCCGACGGGCCCACGCACCACGGCGCCTTCGACCTGTCATACCTGCGCTGCCTCCCCCACATGGTGGTGATGGCGCCCTCGGACGAAGACGAGTGCCGCCAGATGCTCTTCACGGCCTTCAGCCTGGACGTTCCGGCGGCAGTGCGCTACCCGCGCGGCGGCGGCCCGGGCACGCCCCTGCAAAAGGACATGCGCGCGCTGCTGCTGGGCAAGGCGGTGGTGCGGCGCCAGGGCGGCGGGCGGGTTGCGATCCTTGCCTTCGGATCCATGGTGGCGCCGTCGCTGGAAGTTGCCCAGGCGCTGGATGCCACGGTGGCCGACATGCGCTTCGTGAAGCCGCTGGACGAGGCGCTGGTGGCCGAGCTGGCCGCTGGCCACGATCTGCTGGTCACCGTGGAAGAAAACGCGCTTGAAGGCGGCGCCGGCAGCGCGGTGCTCGAAGCGCTGGCGCGCGAAAAGCTCGCAACACCGGTGCTGCGCCTCGGGTTGCCAGACGCCTTCGTGGAGCACGGCGATCCTGCCTTGCTGCTATCACTGTGCGGGCTGGACGCCGCCGGCATCCGCAAGTCCATCGAGGCGCGGCTGCACCGCTGAGGCGTGCGCGGGAGGGGCGCGGCTATAATCTGGGCTCGTTCATCCGAGGAAAGACCTCATGAATTCGCCGGACACCTTCGTGATCCCCGATGTGCAGAGCACGGCGGATACGCGGCAGCTAGCCATTGACCGGGTGGGAATCAAGTCCATCCGTCATCCGGTGCAAGTGCGAGACCGCAGCGGCGGGGTGCAGCACACCGTGGCAAGTTTCAACATGTACGTGCACCTGCCCCACAATTTCAAGGGCACGCACATGTCGCGCTTCGTAGAAATCCTCAACAGCCACGAAGGCGAGATTTCGGTGGAGTCCTTCGAGGACATGTTGCGTCACATGGTGGCGCGCCTCGAGGCCGAGGCCGGGCACATCGAGATGATTTTTCCGTACTTCATCGACAAGGCGGCGCCGGTGTCGGGCGTGCGCAGCCTCATGGATTACGAAGTGACCATCACGGGCGAACTCACCGCCAGGGAGTACGTGCAGAGCATGACCGTGGTGGTGCCCGTCACCAGCCTGTGCCCCTGCTCCAAGAAGATCTCCGAGTACGGGGCCCACAACCAGCGCTCCCACGTGACCCTCACGGTGCGCACCCGCGGATTCATCTGGATCGAGGAACTGGTCCGCGTGGCCGAGGAAGAGGCGTCCTGCGAACTCTATGGCTTGCTCAAGCGACCCGACGAGAAATTCGTCACGGAGCGTGCGTACGACAACCCAAAGTTCGTGGAGGACATGGTGCGCGACGTGGCAGGCCGCTTGCAGGCCGACCCGCGCGTGGTGAGTTTCGTAGTGGAGAGCGAGAACTTCGAGTCCATCCACAACCACAGCGCCTACGCGCTGATCCGTGGCAGCGGTGGGGCCGCCTGAGCAAGGGGCACGGCCCGGAAGGCATCCGGCGCGGTCAGTAGCGCTGGGTCATGGTGAGGGTGGTGCCCTCGTGGCGCAAGTCGAGGCGGCCTAGGAAGCTCATGCCCAACAGCACGAAGGGCATGTCGGTGGAGTCGTGCACCACGCCGTCCACGTTGCTCATGGCGATGCTTCCCACTTTCACCGACTCGAGCTTGACCTTCCACACGGAGATCACGCCGTTGGCGGTTTCGCTGTAACCCTGGCGGCCCTTCTGGTAGTCGATGCCCAGGCGGCGGGCGTCGGAGGCTCCGATGGAAATCATGGTGGCGCCCGTGTCCACGAGGAACCTCACCGGCGCGCCATTGATGCTGCCGGTGGTCATGTAGTGGCCGCTGCCGTCGGCGGACAGCGTGATCCGCGGCCGCTCTCCCGAGGCGAACTGGGTTGCAATGGCCTTCTGGCCCAGACCCAGGCTGCGGCGTTTGCCGTCCACCTCGATCACCGCCTGATCATTGGTGGCGCTGATTAGCCTGACCCCGGCCGGACCGGTTTCGCCCACCGCAAGGGTCTTGGGCTTCCCGCCGTCCACCACCACGATGGCCTTGCCCGGGAACAATCCCACCACGCTGACGTCCGTGGCACCGGCCCCCGCCGCGCATAGCCACAGGCCAGCGGCCGCCATACCATTGAGGGACCTCAGAAACGACAAAGATCGAGTCATGAAACCGGTTGCCATTTTTCGTCACTCCCCCACGGAAGGCCCAGGACATTTCGCCGAGTATCTTGCCGCACGAAACGTTGCGTGGAAACTGGTGGCGCTGGATGCTGGTGAGGCTGTTCCGCAAACGCTGCAGGATTTTGCCGGGCTCGTGTTGATGGGCGGACCCATGAGCGTCAACGACGACCTGCCCTGGATTGCGCCGCTGCTGTCGCTCATCCGCGAGGCTGCTCATCAGCAGTTGCCGCTGCTTGGGCATTGCCTCGGCGGCCAGCTCATCTCCAAGGCCCTGGGCGGGGTGGTGACGCGCAACCCCACCAAGGAGATCGGCTGGGGCCGGGTGTCGGTGGAGGACAACGCGGTGGCGCGGCACTGGTTCGGTTCGCTTGCGCATTTCGACTCGTTCCACTGGCATGGCGAGACCTTTTCGTTGCCGCGCGGGGCCACGCGCATCATGTCCAGCGCCCATTGCGCCAACCAGGGCTTCGCACTGGGGCCGCACCTGGGGATGCAGTGCCACGTGGAGATGACCCGCGCGCTGATCGAGACCTGGTGCAACGACGGCGAGGCCGAGATTGCCGCCAGCCCTGGTCCAGGGGTGCAGCAGACCGCGCGGATTCGCGCCGAGATGCCCGCCAAGCTCGAAGCGCTGCAGCGTGTGGCCGAGGGGCTCTACGACCGCTGGTTGGAGGGCCTGAAACGGTGATCGGCGGGTTCACCCGGTTGCTGTTGTTCCAGGGGCTGGGGGAGGTGTTGTCGAAGTTCCTGCTTCCCTTCGTGCCTGGTCCGGTGCTGGGATTGCTGCTGCTGCTCGGCTGGTTGTCCCTGCGCCGCGAGGTGCAGCAGGACCTGGAGATGGTGTCGGCGGCCTTCAGTCGCCACCTGGGCCTGCTGTTCGTGCCGGCGGCCGTGGGTGTGGTGATGTTCATGCCGCAATTGCGCGAACACGCCTTCGCCATGGGTGTGGCGCTGGTGGCCAGCGTGCTGGCCACGGTGGGCGCGAGCGCCCTGTTGCTGCGCCTGCTGGCGCCCGCTGCCGACCGCCATGAGCCGTGAACTGCCTCGCATCGCGGAGATCTGGGTTTACCTGTCGGGCAGCCCGCTGGCGGCGCTGATTCTCACGCTGTTGGCCTGGCAGGCCGGCAGCTGGCTGTACGAACGTTCCGGGCGGCATCCGCTGGCCAACCCAGTGGCCATCGCCACGCTGCTCGCGGCCGCTGCGATCACGGTGCTGGACATGCCCTATGCCAGGTACTTCGAGGGCGCGCAGTTCGTGCACTTCCTGCTGGGCACGGCCACCGTGTCCCTGGCGGTTCCGATCCACAAGGGCCTGGTAGGCCTGCGCGGCCGCGTGCTGCCCATGCTGGCCGCGCTGCTGGGCGGCGGTGTGGTGTCCATGCTCACGGCCGTGGGCATCGCCACCGCGCTGGGGGCCGAGCCGCTGCTGGTGGGCGGCCTGTACGCCAAGTCCGTGACCGCGCCCATCGCCATGGGCGTGGCCGAGCGCATCGGCGCCTCGCCCACGCTTACCGCGGTTTATGCGGTAACCACCGGCATCCTGGGCGCGGCGCTGGGCCGTTTCGTGCTCGACGCAGTGGGCGCGCGCGCCTGGTGGCAGCGCGGCTTCGCCCTGGGGGTGGCGGCCCACGGCATCGGCACCTCGCGCGCCTTCAGCGTCAACGCTGAGGCAGGCACCTACGCGAGCCTCGCCATGGGGCTGCACGGGGTGCTGGGCGCGCTGGTGATCCCCTGGGCGGCCAGGCTGCTCATTTGACCGGGCCCGGGCTGACAAGGGCCGCGGCGAGCCGCGCCGCCGCCGGCCTCAGTCGCGGAAGTTCTGGAACTGCAACGGGAAATCCGTGACCGACTTGCGCACCAGGGCGATGGCGTCCTGGAGCGTGTCTTTCTTGGCGCCGGACACCCGCACTGTGTCCCCCTGGATGGAGGCCTGCACCTTGAGCTTCGAATCCTTGAGCAACTGCTGGATCTTCTTCGCGAGAGCCGCTTCCACGCCGGTCTTGACCGTCACGGCCTGCTTGAGCTTGTTGCCGCTCACCTTCTCGGGCTTGCCCAGGTCGAGGCAGCGCACGTCCACGCCGCGCTTGGCGAGCTTGGCAGTGAGCACGTCCCTGACCTGACCGAGCTTGAACTCGTCGTCGGCGAACACCGTGAGCACCTTGTCGGCGAGTTCCAAGCGGGCATCCGAGCCCTTGAAGTCGAAGCGTGTGCCCACTTCCTTGTTGGTCTGGTCCAGTGCGTTTCGCACCTCGACCTGGTCAATTTCCGAGACGATATCGAAGGATGGCAAGGTTCAATCCTCCTGCGAGCCATGCGGATTCAGGGGTCCAGCAGGGGAACGCTGAACGAGTGGATGGGTCCGCCGGTGCCGTCGTCGAATTCCGCCGCGGCGGCGATTGCATGGCGCGCCACTGCTTGCGCGTCCATGTCCGGGCGGTCGTAGACGGAATACATGGCCCCGAGGGCATAGTCCGAGCCGCTGCCGTAGGCGTAGAAGCGGGTGAACTCCTGCACCGTGCGGTGCCCCGAGACCCCGAAGATGCCGTGCGGGTTGGCGATCAGCACATCGAGGCGCGTGCTCTCCACCGCATCTTCCTTGTCCTCCTCCACCTGGATGAAGTAGCGCTCCTTGAACTCCGCGTGGAGCTTGTTCCAGACCCGGAAAATGGTGGCGGGCGTATCCAGCCGCGGGGCGGGCTGCAGGGTGCCGAAGTAATCCTCGACGATGTGCTTGAAGGTGGCGTCGCCGGTCACCGCGATGAAGCCGCCGGCCAGCGGGAAGATCTTGCCGTGGTTTCGCACGTAGGCGGCCGATTCCTTTGCCGAGCCCCACTTGGTGAGGGTGTCGGCGGCGATGGCGGCGATGCCGTCCTTGCGCACCACGGCGATGGTGGTCACGGGCGCGCCTTCAACCGAAGTGGCACACGTAATCGAGCGTGCCGTCGGTCTCGATGTCGAAGGCGGAATTGCCGGCCACGCTGAAGCGCTCGCCGGGGCCGTAGTCGCGCCACTGGGTATCGCCCTTGAGCCGCACCCGGCAGCGGCCGGAGACGATTTCCATGATCTCCGGCGCGCCGGTGCTGAAGGTTAGGCTGGAGGGCAGAATCACGCCCACGCTCTTGCGTGTGCCGTCCGCTAGCAGCACCGTGTGCGAAACACACTTGCCGTCGAAATAGACGTTGGCCTTCTTCACCACGGCGACATTGTCGAACTGGCTCACGGGCGGCTCCTGGGTTTGCGGCGGCGGTTGGCGGCGATGCGCATGCGCAGGGCGTTGAGCTTGATGAAGCCGGCGGCGTCAGCCTGATTGTAGGCGCCCTTGTCGTCGTCGAAAGTGGCGATGCGCGGGTCGAACAGCGAATCCCTGGAGGCCCGGCCCACGCACATCATGGTGCCCTTGTAGAGCTTGAGGCGCACGGTGCCGTTCACCGTGGCCTGGGAGGCGTCCATCAGGCCTTGCAGCAGTTCGCGCTCGGGGCTGAACCAGTAGCCGTTGTAGACCATGCGGGCGTAGCGGGGCATGAGGTCGTCCTTGAGCGCCAGCACCTCGCGGTCCAGGGTGATGGATTCCATGGCGCGGTGCGCCTTGAGGATGATGCTGCCGCCGGGCGTTTCGTAACAGCCGCGCGACTTCATGCCCACGTAGCGGTTCTCGACCATGTCCAGGCGCCCGATGCCGTGCCGCCCGCCCAGGGCGTTGAGAGCCGCGAGCACCTTGGCGGGCGTCATGCGCTTGCCGTCGATGGCCACGATGTCGCCCTTCTCGAAGGCAAGCTCGATCACCTGGGGGCGGTTGGGTGCCTTCTCGGGCGACACCGTCAGGCGCCACATGGATTCCTCCGGAGCGAAGTCCGGGTCTTCGAGAATGCCGCCCTCGTAGCTGATGTGCAGCAGGTTGGCGTCCATGGAGTAGGGCGCGCCGCCCTTGCGCTTCTTGAAGTCCACCGGGATGCCGTGCTTGTCGGCGTAGGCGAGCAGCTTGTCGCGCGACAGCAGGTCCCATTCGCGCCAGGGCGCGATAATGCGCACGTTGGGCATGAGCGCGTAGGCGCCCAGTTCGAAGCGCACCTGGTCGTTCCCCTTGCCCGTGGCGCCGTGGGAGATGGCGTCGGCCCCCGTCTTGCGGGCGATCTCCACCAGGTGCTTGGCAATCAGCGGGCGGGCGATGGAGGTGCCCAGCAGGTATTCGCCCTCGTACACCGCGTTGGCGCGGAACATGGGGAAGACGAAATCGCGGACGAATTCTTCCTTCAGGTCCTCGATGAAGATATTGCCGCGCTTGATGCCCATGGCGAGCGCCTTGCTGCGCGCAGGGGCCAGCTCCTCGCCCTGGCCGATGTCGGCGGTGAAGGTGACCACCTCGCAACCGTAGGTGTCTTGGAGCCACTTGAGGATAACGGAGGTATCCAGCCCGCCAGAGTAGGCGAGCACGACTTTCTTGATGGCGCTCATCAGGGGTTCGTGGTGGTGGTTGATGTGAAGGAAGGATGCGGGCCCGCACCGCGGCGGCGCGGGCGGCTGCGTTACGTGCGGTTGGGGTCTTCGCCGGGTTCGCCCTTGAAGCGGCCGTTTTCCCACTCGCCCTGGGTCACCCGGCCCTCGGGGGTGCGATAGGTGCCCTGGCCGTGGGGCTGGCCGTTCTTCCAGCCGCCGCGGTAGACGCTGCCGTCGGGGGCGAAGTAGGCGCCCTCGCCGTCCTGGCGGCTGTTGTTCCATTGACCCTCGTAGCGGCCCCCGTCCACCATGGTCTGGGTGCCCTGGCCATGGGCGTAGCCGCGCGCCATCTCGCCCTCGTATTTCTCGTCGGCGATACCGGACTGGAACCATTGCAGCACGCCCTTGCCGGTGGTGTAGCCGTCGGCGCCGCAGGCGCCGCTCCAGGTGACGGTTTCCTCGGGCCGCGGCGAGGGGTTGATTACCTTGCAGCCTTTCTGGTCGAGGATGAACTTTTCTTGCGCGAAGGCAGTGTTGACGCCCAGCAGCAGTGCCAGCAGCAGCAGCGGTTTGAAGCACTTCATGGTGTGGGACTCCATTCTGTTTGAGGGTGAGCGTCCGGGGTGCGGCGAATGCGCGCAGCTTCGGGGCTCAGTCGTTGACCTTGCCGAGAAGCAGGAATTCCAGCAGCGCCTTCTGGGTGTGCATGCGATTCTCGGCCTCGTCCCAGACCACCGAGCGCGGACCGTCGATTACCTCGGCGGTGACTTCCTCGCCGCGGTGCGCGGGCAGGCAGTGCATGAACAGGGCGTCGGGCTGGGCGGCGCGCATCATCTCGGCGTCCACCTGCCAGTCGGCAAAGGCGCGGCGCCGGGTTTCGTTTTCGGACTCGAAACCCATGCTGGTCCAAACGTCGGTGGTCACCAGGTGCGCGCCGCGGGCGGCATCCATGGGGTCGGCGAACTGCTCGTAGTGATCGGTGCGGTAGAGCCCGGCGCGCTCCGGCTCCACCTCGTAGCCCGGCGGCGTGGAGACGTGCACGTTGAAACCGAACACCTCGGCGGCCTGCAGCCAGGTGTTGCAGACGTTGTTGGAGTCACCAATCCAGGCTACGGTGCGGCCGCGGATGGAGCCGCGATGCTCCACGTAGGTGAAGATGTCGGCCAGGATCTGGCAGGGGTGGTACTCGTTGGTGAGGCCGTTGATCACCGGCACCCGCGAGCTGCGCGCGAAGCGCTCGATGATGGACTGCTCGAAGGTGCGGATCATCACCGCGTCGCACATGCGCGAGATCACCTGGGCGGCGTCTTCCACCGGCTCGCCGCGGCCCAGCTGAGAGTCTTTGGTGGACAGGAAGATGGCCGAGCCGCCCAGCTGCTGCATGCCGGCCTCGAAGGACAGCCGGGTGCGGGTGGATGCCTTCTCGAAGATCATCACCAGGGTGCGATCAGCCAGCGGCCAGTAGCGCTCGTAGCGCTTGAAGCGCTCTTTAATGACGCGGGTGCGCGCGAACAGGTGCTCCAGTTCTTCCAGGGCCAGGTCGCGAAATTGCAGGAAATGACGCGGGGCGTTCATGGATGGCGCATGGCCGGTGTGGCACGGGCTCAGCCGGCCACGGGAGCGGCGGCTTCCGCCTGAAGGAAGGCGCGGATTAGGCCCGCCAGGGTATCCACCAGCAGACCGGCCTCAGCGGCTTGCAGGATGAGCGGCGGTAGAAGCCTCACCACCGTTTCGGAGGTGACATTGATCAGCAGCCCCGCCCGTAGCCCGTGGGATACCAGTTCGCCGCAGGGCCGGTCGAGCTCGATGCCGATCATCAGGCCCTTGCCGCGGATCTGGCGCACGCCCGCGACACCATCGAGTTTTTGCGCCAGGCCAGCGCGAATCAGACCGCCCATGCGGGTGGCGTTTTCCATCAGTTGTTCCTGCTCGATGGCATCGAGGGTGGCCTGGGCAGCTGCGCAGACCAGCGGGTTGCCACCAAAGGTGGAGCCGTGCTTGCCGGGGGTGAACACCTCGGCCGCGTGGCCCCTGGCGAGGCAGGCGCCGATGGGCACCCCGTTGCCCAGCCCCTTGGCGAGGGTCATGACATCGGGAACGATGCCGGCGTGCTGATGGGCGAACCAGCGCCCCGTGCGGCCCATGCCGCTTTGCACCTCGTCGAGCATCAACAGCCAGCCCTGCCGGTCGCACAAATCGCGCAGGAACCGCAGCCAGCCCTCGTCGGGAATGTGGATGCCGCCCTCGCCCTGGATGGGTTCGGCCAGCACTGCTACCACCTGGCCGTTGCGCGATGCCAGACTCTCCAGCGGCGCGCGTTCGCCGTAGGGGACGCGCGCGAAGCCTGCCAGCAACGGCTCGAAGCCCGCTTGCACCTTGCGCGATCCGGTAGCCGAAAGGGTGGCCATGGTGCGGCCATGGAAGGCTTTTTCCATCACCACGATCACGGGTTGCTCGATGCCGCGGTGGTGGCCATGCAAGCGCGCGAGCTTGATCGCTGCCTCGTTGGCCTCGCACCCCGAGTTACAGAAAAAGGCGCGATCCATCCCGGAGACGCGCGCCAGAGTGTCGGCAAGACGCTCCTGCTCCGGGATGCGGTACAAATTGGAGGCGTGGATCACCCGCGCGGCCTGCTCGGCGATGGCCGCCACCACGCGAGGGTGGGCATGGCCCAGGCCCGTGACCGCGATGCCCGTCAACGCGTCGAGGTAGCGACGGCCCTCGGTGTCCCATACCCAGGGGCCTTCGCCGCGGGCGATGGACACCGGCAGGCGTCCGTAGGTGTTCATGAGGTGCTGCATGGGGTCCGAGGACCTCCCTGAAAGCAAAAACGGCGGCATCTGTGCCGCCGTAATCGTGTTCACCCCTTGCGTCCGAAGGTGACGCCGGCGCGGCCGGCGGCAAGCGCTTCGGGGCCAGCTTCAGCCCATCGCCTTCACCGCCGCGGACAGGCGGCTCTTGCTGCGGGAAATGGTGTTGGCATGAACGACACCCTTGCCCACCATGGCATCCATCACACCCTGGCTCTCCTGGAACTGCGCCTGTGCGGCACTCTTGTCACCGGCCTGGATGGCTGCACGAACCTTCTTCATGGCGGTTCGCATCTCGGACTTGAGGGCGCTGTTGCGTTGACGACGTGTTTCGGACTGCTTGGCTCGTTTACGGGCCTGGGCGGTATTGGCCATGTGTGATGTGCGATAAGTTGACTGCGTAGATCGGCGTTTCGGTGAGCAGAAGCATTGCCCCTGTTCTGGCAGAAACTTCCTTTGTGCGCCTTCGGCTCGCCCATGGGGCAGGCCCGAAAGCCCTAGCCTGCAAAGCGATAAACCACTGGGGCTAGTCAGAAAAGGGCGCGATAATACGCGGCGCAAGCGCCCCCCGCAAGCCTCCTTGCTCCACCCCCAGGAAGTCTGAGCGAGCCCCGTTCGTGCCCCTCATCGCCTGCCCGTGAACCTCCTGAAGGCCCTGGCCACCGTCAGCAGCATGACCCTGGTGTCGCGGGTGCTGGGCTTCGTGCGCGATGCCGTCATCGCCCGAACCTTTGGCGCCGGGCTCGCCACGGATGCCTTTTTCGTGGCCTTCAAGCTGCCGAACCTGCTGCGACGCATTTTTGCCGAGGGGGCGTTTTCCCAGGCCTTCGTGCCCATTCTGGCCGAGTACCGCCGCCAGCGCGGCGAGCAGGGCGCGCGGGTGCTGGTGGACCACGTGGCCACCGCGCTGGCGCTGGTGCTGTTGGGCGTCACGATCCTGGGGATCGTCGCCGCGCCGCTCATCGTCCTGTTCAGCGCCCCGGGCTTCGCCGCCTCGCCGGATAAGTTCCACACCACCGTGGAGCTGTTGCGGATCACCTTTCCCTATGTTTTCTTCATCTCGCTCACATCGCTGTGCGGAGCGGTGCTCAACAGCTGGAGCCGCTTTTCGGTGCCCGCTCTCGCGCCGGCCCTGCTGAACGTGTCTTTCATCGTCTTTGCCCTGTTCCTGGCGCCCCATTTCAATCCGCCCGTCATGGCGCTGGCCTGGGCGGTGTTCGCCGGCGGCGTGCTGCAGCTCGGGTTCCAGCTGCCGTTCCTGAAACGCATCGGTATGCTGCCGCGTCTGAATCTCGATCTCCGCGACGAGGGCGTATGGCGCATCCTGCGGCTCATGGGGCCGGCGGTGTTCGGTGTCTCCGTCGGGCAGGTGTCGCTTCTCATCAACGGGGTGTTCGCGTCCTTCCTGCAAACGGGCAGCGTTTCCTGGCTGTACTACGCCGACCGGCTCATGGAGTTTCCCACCGGGGTGCTGGGTGTGGCCCTGGGCACCATTTTGCTGCCCAGCCTGTCCCGCGCCCACGCCGCTGGCGGGGCAGAGGAGTTCTCCCGCCTGCTGGACTGGGGCCTGCGGCTCACGCTGCTGCTGGCCGCACCGGCCGCCCTGGCGCTGGCGCTGCTAGCCACGCCGCTGGTGGCCACGCTGTTTCTCCATGGCGCCTTCAGCGCGCACGATGTGGCCATGACGCGCAATGCCCTCATGGCCTACAGCCTCGGACTGGTGGGGCTGATCGTTGTGAAGGTGCTGGCGCCCGGATTTTTTTCCCGCCAGGACATCCGCACCCCGGTGAAGATCGCACTCGTGACGCTGGCGGCCACCCAGGTGATGAACCTGGCGTTCATCTATCCCCTGCGTCACGCCGGTCTGGCCTTGGCCATCGGGCTGGGGGCTTGCCTGAACGCGACGCTGCTGTACCGGGCGCTGCGCCGCAGCGCTGCCTACCAGCCGGCGCCGGGTTGGGGCCGGTTCCTGGCCCGGCTGGCCCTGGCCCTGGGAGTGATGGGGACGGTGCTGTGGTTCGCGGCCGGCGCCGAGGCCGGCTGGCTGACCGGCTCGCTACTGGCGCGCGCAGGGCGCCTCACGGCGTTGGTGGTCATGGGGGCGGCGAGCTACTTCGCGGCGCTTTGGGCATTGGGGTTCCGGCTGCGGGATTTCCATCTGCGTGCCTCCTAGGCGCCGCGCGGGCCGTGCCTCGGGCACGTCGAGCCGATAGAATCCCATCTTTTCGCGCGCGGCGTGGCCGCGCACTCCAGCATCCATGCGCATTCACCGGCGTCCGCCGGCCCGGGCCTCCGGGCCCGTGGCACTCACCATCGGCAACTTCGACGGCGTGCACCGCGGCCATGAGGCCATGGTGGCGCGGCTCATGGCTGCCGCGCGCGAGCGCGGCCTGCCCGCGGGCGTCATGACCTTCGAGCCGCACCCGCGGGAGTTCTTCGCCCCCGCCGAGGCCCCGCCACGGCTCGCGCCGCTGCGCGAGAAACTCGAGCGCTTCGCGGCCCTGGGCGTGGACGAGGTGTTCGTGTGCCGTTTCGACGCCGCCTTCGCCCGCCAGAGCCCGCAGGATTTCGTGCGCGACATGCTGGCGCGGCGCCTTGGCGTGCGCTGGCTGTTGGCGGGTGATGACTTCCGCTTCGGCGCCCGGCGGGCCGGCGACGCCGGCCTGTTGCGCGTCCTCGGGCCCGAGTGCGGCATGGCCGTGGAGACCATGGGCACCGTGGCGGTGGACGGCCAGCGCGTGTCCAGCACCTCCGTGCGCGAGGCGCTGGCCGTAGGTGCCCTGAGGCGGGCAGCCGAGCTGCTCGGGCGCCCCTATGCCATCAGCGGCCGGGTGGAGGGTGGCGAGCGTCTCGGGCGCGAGTTGGGCTTTCCCACCGCCAACGTGCGCATGGCGCTCAACCGTCCGGCGCTGCAGGGCATCTTCTGCGTGCGGGTGCATGGCGCCGCCGCGCGGCCCGTGGCCGGCGCCGCCAGCCTCGGGGTGCGGCCCACGGTGAGCGATGCCGGGCGCATGGGTCTCGAGGTTTTCCTGCTGGACTTCCGCGGCGAGTTGTACGGCCGGCGGGTGCGGGTGGAGTTCCTGCACAAGTTGCGCGACGAAGCGCGCTACGACTCTCTCGATGCGCTGCGCGCGGCGATCGCGCGCGACGTGGACCACACCCGCGCCTTTTTCCGGGGCGAGCGCGGCGCCCTGGCTGGGATCCTCCATGGTTGACTACAAGAGCACCCTCAATCTTCCCGACACGCCCTTTCCCATGCGCGGCGATCTTGCCCGGCGCGAGCCCGGCTGGGTCAAGCAATGGCAGGACTCGCGCCTGTACCAACGCATTCGCCGCCAGGCCGCCGGGCGGCCGCGCTTCGTGCTCCACGACGGGCCACCCTATGCCAATGGCGACATCCACATCGGCCACGCGGTCAACAAGGTGCTCAAGGACATCATCGTGCGCAGCAAGACCCTGGCAGGCTTCGACGCGCCCTACGTGCCCGGCTGGGACTGCCACGGGCTGCCCATCGAGCACCAGGTGGAAAAGGCCCATGGCCGCGGCCTGGAACCCAACGCCTTCCGCCGGTTGTGCCGCGACTACGCCGCCTCGCAGATCGCCCGCCAGAAGGCCGATTTCATCCGCCTGGGGGTGTTGGGCGACTGGGACCGGCCCTACCTCACCATGGACACCCGGGCCGAGGCGGACATCATCCGCTCCCTCGGCCGCATCCACGGGCGCGGCTTCCTGTTCCAGGGCGCCAAGCCGGTGCACTGGTGCCTGGACTGCCGCTCGGCGCTGGCCGAGGCGGAGGTGGAGTACGAAGACCGCACCTCGCCGGCCATCGACGTGGCCTTTCCAGCGCAGGACGCCTCGGTGCTGGCCCGGCCCTTCGGCTTCACGCACCTGTCCCGGCCCTCCTATGCGGTGATCTGGACCACCACGCCCTGGACCCTGCCGGCCAACCAGGCCATCAGCCTGCACCCGGAGTTCGACTACGCACTGGTGGAGGGGCCCCACTGGTACGTGGTGCTGGCCGCGGAGCTGGTGGAGTCGTGTATGCAGCGCTGGGGCGTTACCCAGTGGAAGGTGATCGGCACGGTGAAGGGCGCCGCGCTGGAGCGCATCGAGGTGTGGCATCCCTTCCAGCCGCGGCGCGTGCCCCTCATCCTCGGCGAACACGTCACCCTGGAGGCCGGTACCGGCCTGGTGCACACGGCGCCGGCCCACGGCGTGGAAGACTTTGACGCGGGACGCCGCTACGGCCTGCCGGTGGACAACCCCGTCAACGGCGAGGGCCGCTTCCGCGAGCAGGACCGCCTGGTGGGCGGGCTCACCGTGTGGGAAGCCAACCGGGTGATCATCGACCTGCTGGCCGAGAAGACGCTGCTGATGCACGAGCAGGCTTGGCGGCACAGCTATCCCCATTGCTGGCGCCACAAGTCGCCGGTGATCTTTCGCGCAACGCAGCAGTGGTTCATCGGCATGGAAGCCGCCGGCCCCGACGGGCGCAGCCTGCGCGAGGTGGCGCGCGCCGCCGTGGCCGGGACCGAGTTCTTCCCCCAGTGGGGCCGGGCGCGCCTGGAGGCCATGATCGGCAACCGTCCCGACTGGTGCGTGTCGCGCCAGCGCAGCTGGGGCGTGCCCATGGCGCTGTTCGTGCACAAGGATAGTGGCGAGCTTCACCCGCGCACCAGCGAGCTGTTCGAAGCCGTGGCGCAGCGCGTGGAGCAAGGCGGCATTGAGGCGTGGTTCGCCCTGGATGCCGCCGAAATCCTCGGCGCCGAGGAGGCCAAGACCTGGGTGAAGGTGCCCGACACCCTGGATGTGTGGTTCGATTCCGGCACGACCCACGTGAGCGTGCTGGAGCGCCGCGAGGAGCTGGCCAAGCCCGCCGACCTGTACCTGGAGGGCTCCGACCAGCACCGCGGCTGGTTCCAGTCCTCGCTGCTCACCGGCTGCGCCATGGACGGGCGCGCCCCCTACCGGCAACTGCTCACCCACGGCTTCGTGGTGGACGGCCAGGGCCGCAAGATGAGCAAGTCGGTAGGCAACGTGATCGCGCCCCAGGAGGTGTCCGATTCCCTCGGTGCGGACATCCTTCGGCTGTGGGTGGCCAGCACCGACTACTCGGGCGAGCTGAGCATCTCCCAGGAGATCCTCAAGCGCGTGGTAGAGAGCTACCGCCGCATCCGCAACACGCTGCGCTTCCTGCTGGCCAACGTGTCGGACTTCGACCCGGCCACGCAACTGGTGGCGCCGGGCCACATGCTGGAGATCGACCGCTACGCGCTGGTGCTGGCCCATGAGCTGCAAGACAGCCTGAGCGCGGCCTACGAGCGGTACGAATTCCACACCGTGGCGCAGCGGCTGCAGACCTTCTGCTCCGAAGAACTGGGCGGCTTCTATCTCGACATCCTCAAGGACCGCCTCTACACCACCGGCGCCGGCAGCCATGCCCGCCGCTCCGCCCAGTCGGCCCTGTGGCACCTCACCCAGGCGCTGCTGCGGCTCATGGCCCCGATCCTGGTGTTCACCGCCGAGGAGGCCTGGGGCTTTTTCACCGGCAAGGCCGACGACTCGGTGTTCCTGCACACCTGGTACCCGTTGCCCGAGGTGCCCGAGCGCGACGCCCTGGCCGCCAAGTGGGTCATCCTGCGGGACGTGCGCGCCGCGGTGCTCAAGCGCCTGGAGGAGGCGCGCGCCTCGGCCGAGATCGGCTCGTCCCTGCAGGCCGAGGTGGACATCGCCCTGCACGGCCACCGCCATGCCGCCGCCGCCAGCCTGGGCGAGGACCTGCGCCTGGTGCTGATCGTGTCCAAGGCAGCGGTGGCGGAGGTGGACGCGGTGGATGCCGAATACGTGCAGGTGACCGCCAGCCCCCACCAAAAGTGCGCGCGCTGCTGGCACTGGCGCGCCGACATCGGTCACGATGCCGCCCATCCGCAGTTGTGCGCGCGCTGCACGGCCAATTTGTCCGGTGAGGGCGAAGCCCGTGAGTTTGCGTAGCGGCGCGCTGCCCTGGTTCGCCCTGGCCGCCGCCGTGGTGGCCCTGGACCAATTCACCAAGCACGTGGTGCAGCAGCAGTTGCGCTACGGCGAATCGGTGCCCGTGACGGCGTTCCTCGACCTGGTGCTGGTGTTCAATCCCGGCGCCGCCTTCAGCTTCCTGTCCCAGGCGCCGGGCTGGCAGCGCTGGTTTTTCGTGGCGGTGGCGCTGGCGGCCTCGGTGGTGGTGACGGTGCTGCTGCTGCGCCATCGCGGCCCGGTGCTGCTGTCGGCCGCCCTGGGGCTGATTCTCGGCGGGGCGATCGGCAATGTGATCGACCGGCTGGTGCTGGGCGCGGTGGTGGACTTTCTGCACTTCCACGCCGGCCCGTACTATTGGCCCGCGTTCAACGTGGCCGACTCCGCGATCACCGTGGGCGCGACGCTGCTGGTGTACGACAGCTTCGCCAGCGGCCGCCGCCCCCCCGCTGTGGCCCGGGATCCTCTCGAAGGAGGTGGAAAATGAAGGTGCTGCTCGCCAACCCGCGCGGTTTCTGTGCCGGCGTGGATCGCGCCATCGAGATCGTGGAGCGCGCCCTGCGGCAGCACGGCGCGCCCATCTATGTGCGGCACGAAGTGGTGCACAACCGCTACGTGGTGGACGACCTGCGCGCCAAGGGCGCGGTGTTCGTGGAGTCCCTCGACCATGTCCCCACCGGCGCCACGGTGGTGTTCAGCGCCCATGGCGTGTCCAGGGCGGTGCGGGAGGAGGCCCAGGCGCGGGGCTTCCGGGTGTTCGATGCCACTTGTCCGCTGGTGACGAAGGTGCACGTGGAGGTGGGCAAACTGCGCGGCGGCGACCGTGAGGTGGTCATGGTGGGGCATCGCGGCCACCCCGAGGTGGAGGGCACCATGGGCCAGTCGGGCGCCGGCATGCATCTGGTGGAGACGCCGCAGGACGTGGAGCGATTGCAGGTGGCCGATCCGGGCAATCTCGCCTACGTCACCCAGACCACGCTGTCGGTGGATGACGCCCAGGCGGTCATCGATGCGCTCCGGGCGCGCTTTCCGGCCATTGTGGGCCCCAAGAAAGACGACATCTGCTACGCCACCCAGAACCGTCAGGATGCGGTCAAGACCCTGGCGCGCCAGTGCGACGTGGTGATCGTGGTGGGCTCCCCAAATTCCTCCAATTCCACCCGCCTGCGCGAGGTGGCCGAAAACGTGGGGGTGCCGGCGCACATGCTGGATGACGCCGCCGACCTGGATCCGGCGTGGGTGGCGGGCCGGCAGCGGGTGGGGGTGACGGCCGGTGCTTCGGCGCCCGAGATCCTGGTGCGTCAGGTGGTTGCCAGGCTCCAGGTACTGGGGGCGACCGGCGTCGAGGAAGTGTCGGGCATCACCGAGGATGTGACTTTCCCGCTGCCGCGGGCGCTCGCCTCCGGCTGAAGGCGGACGGTTCAGAAGGCGTCAGTGCCCCAAGTACGACCGATGGGATTAGACAGAGTCCAATTCGTATCTTAAACTTAAGTTCATGATTACCGACCATTCCCGGGAAAATCTGGTCAGCGTCCTACGCCAGCGGGGCATCGGCCCCACCCACCAGCGCATGGAGATCGCCCACGTGTTGTTTTCGCGCATGGAGCATCTTTCCGCCGACCAGGTGCTGTGCCTGGTGAACGGGCGCCATGCCGAAACCTCCAAGGCCACGGTCTACAACACCCTGAAGCTGTTCGTGGAAACGGGGCTGGTGCGGGAGGTGATCGTGGATGCCGCCAAGGTGTTCTACGACCCCAACACCGCCCCCCATCACCACTTCTACGACGTGGAAAGCGGCGAGATCACCGACATCGACGCCGAGGCCGTGACCATTGTCGGCATGCCGGCGCTGCCGCCGGGCAAGGTTGCGGCGGGCATGGACGTGATCATCCGCGTCCGCCCCGCAGCGCCCGCCCCGGGTGCCTGAGAGAACGCCCCCGGGGGGGGCGGGGCGGCGGGCCTGTCAGCGCCCCTGGAAGCCGGCGGGGCGCTTTTCCAGAAACGCCCTTACCCCCTCGCGGAAGTCTGCCGTGGCGCCCGCTTCGCGCTGCAGGCGCACTTCCAGCGCCAACTGTGATTCGAAGTCGTTGTCCGCTGCGGCGTACAGCGATTGCTTGATGAGGGCGTAGGCGTGTGTCGGGCCGCTGGCGAGCTTGCGGGCCGTGGCGCGCACCGTCTCGGCGAAGCGATCGTCATCCACGCACTTCCAGATCAACCCCCACGCCTCGGCCTGTTCGGCGGACAGGGGATCGGCCAGCAGCGACAGGCCCAGGGCGCGGGACAGGCCCACCCGCCGAGGCAGTACGTAGGTGCCGCCGGCGTCCGGAATGAGGGCGATGCGCGCGAAGGCTTGCAGGAATGTGGCCGAGCGCGCCGCGATCACCAGATCGCAGCCCAGCGCGATGTTGGCCGAAGCCCCGGCGGCAACGCCGTTCACCGCCGCGATCACCGGCATGGGCAGGGCGCGCAGGCGCGCCAGCAGCGGGTTGTAGTTGTTTTCCAGGGTGGCACCCACGTCCCAGGGCTCGTCATCGGCGGGCATGGCCGCCTCCGCCAGGTCCTGGCCGGCGGAGAAGCCGCGGCCGGCGCCTGTGATCACCAGCACCCGGGCCGCCCCGGGGCGCTCCACTTGGTCGAGGGCGGCGCGCAACTCGGCGTGCATGGCCTCGGTGAAGCTGTTGAGCCGGTCTGGGCGGTTGAGGGTGATCGTGGCGACGCCCTCGGCGAAGTCCAATAGAATCGATGGCGCATTCATCTCGCATCACTCTCCGTGCATGGGGCCGGGTGACCGGCCGGTTCTTTCCTGGGTGCGGCGCGCGCCGCGATGCCGGGCAGTGTTTATCCCGCTTTCTTCTTTCGAGCAAGAGGCATTCATGAGCTACGAAAACATTCTGGTGGAAACCCGCGGCAAGGTGGGTCTGGTCACCCTGAACCGTCCCAAGGCGCTGAATGCCCTGTCGCCAGCGCTGATGCGCGAGCTGTCGGCCGCGCTCACCGCGTTCGAGGCGGACGAGAACATCGGCTGCATGGTGATCACCGGCAGCGAGAAGGCTTTCGCCGCGGGCGCTGACATCAAGGACATGAAGGATAAGTCCTACATGGATGTCTACAAAAGCGACTTCATCACCGCCGAATGGGAGACAGTGACGCGCTGTCGCAAGCCAGTGATCGCGGCTGTGGCCGGTTACGCCCTGGGCGGCGGCTGCGAGCTGGCCATGATGTGTGACTTCATCATCGCCGCCGATAACGCCCGCTTCGGCCAGCCCGAGATCAACCTGGCCATCATTCCCGGTGCCGGTGGCACCCAGCGCCTGCCGCGCTTCGTGGGCAAGTCCAAGGCCATGGAGATGTGCCTGCTGGGGCAGGCGCGCATGATGGATGCGGCCGAGGCCGACCGCGTGGGCCTGGTGAGCCGCGTGGTGCCCACCGACAAGCTGCTGGAAGACGCCCTCGCCACGGCGGCGAAGATCGCCGAACTGTCCCTGCCCATCGTCATGATGGCCAAGGAGTCGGTGAACCGCGCCTTCGAAACCACGCTTGCGGAAGGGGTGCGCTTCGAACGGCGGCTGTTCCACTCCGCCTTCGCCACCGATGACCAGAAAGAGGGCATGGCGGCCTTCGTGGAAAAGCGCAAGCCGTCCTTCAGGCACCGGTGACGCTGCGGGGCGGATCGGCTATGATCCGCGCCCTTCCAGCGCTGGCGTAGCTCAGTTGGTAGAGCAACTGATTCGTAATCAGTAGGTCGGAGGTTCGACTCCTCTCGCCAGCACCAGATCGATGTTCGCGTCCCGTCGCCGTCGCCCGCGGGAAGCCTTGGCGGCACGCAGGAACGGCCGATCGCCCGTTGGGCTGCGCACGGGGATCGGCAGCCAACCCAGGAGTGCTCCATGCGTATCGCCATGCTCGCCGTGCTTTGCCTGTGCGCCGCCACCACCGCTCGTGCCGAGGATGACGGCGAAGACTTCCAGCGCCTGTTGCGCAACCCTGCCGCCCGCGAGCTTGCCCAGCGCTATATCGACAACGCCGCCAACAAGTGGGAGGGCCGGGTGATCTGCACCCCCGAGGCCGACCGCGCCGAGGCGCGCTACGTGGCAGTGCGCGACTGGTTCGAGGCCCATCCGCAGGAGATGTGGCGGCCGCAGCGCTACCTGATCATGCAGGGCCTGCAGCAGGCCTTCCCCTGCGCGCCCAAGTCCTGACGCCCGCCGCCCCGAGGCCGCCGGCCATGAAGATTGCCGACGTGAGGGTGCACACGCTGCGCTCGGAGTTGTCCACGCCCTTCGCCTTTTCCCAGGGGTGGGTGAAGCAGCGCTCCGCCACCCTGGTGGAGGTGGTTACCGACGCGGGGCTCACGGGCTGGGGCGAAGCCTTCGCCCAGGGTCTGGAGCCGCCGCAGATTGCCGCCGCGGCGATCCAGTCGGCGCTCGCGCCGCTAGTGTTGGGTGCCGATCCCCTGGACGTGGAAGTGCTGTGGCACCGCATGTACCACGCTACCCGCGACTACGGCCGCAAGGGCTCGGTGGTGGCAGGCATCAGCGCCATCGACATCGCCCTGTGGGATCTGGCGGGCCAGATCCACGGCCTGCCGGTGCACAAGTTGCTCGGCGGGGCCTTTCGCACCCAGGTTCAGGCCTACGCCACCGGCTTCTACCGCATCCACGGCCAGGGTGAGTCGGCCCGCCTGGCCGACGAAGCGCGCGCTCACCACGCCGCGGGTTTTCGCTGCATGAAGGTGAAACTCGGCTACGGCGTGGCCGACGACATCGCCGTGATGAACGCCGTGGCCTCGGCGGTGCAGGGGCTGGGCGTGACGCTGATGGTGGACACCAACCATGCCTACGGCGTGGGTGAGGCGGTGCGCCTGGGCCAGGCCATCGAAGCTCACGGCCTGCGCTGGTACGAAGAGCCCGTGGCGCCCGAGCATCTGGCGGGCTATCGCGAAGTGCGCTCCCGCGTGCGCATCCCCGTGGCCGGGGGTGAGAACGAGCACACCCTCTACGGCTTTCGCGATCTGCTGGCGGCCGGCGCCGTGGACATCGCCCAGCCGGATATCGGCTCAGCCGGCGGCTTCACCGCATGCCGTCACGTCATTGCCCTGGCACAGGCGCACGGCGTGCAAGTGAATCCTCACGTGTGGGGCTCGGCCATCGCCCAGGCAGCCTCCCTGCAGCTCATGGCCAGCGTGCCCGTGGCCCATCACAGCGTGTTCGCCGAAGAACCCATCTTCGAATTCGATCGCTCCTCCCACCCCTTCCGGCAGCACCTGGTGGCCGAACCGGTGGAACTGCACGACGGCTGGATCCACATCCCCACGCGCCCGGGGCTGGGCGTCACCGTGGACCGCGCCGTGCTGGAGCGTTATCGCTGCTGATGAAGGCCCCATTGTGGTGCGGGGCTGGGGGCGCCGGCACGAAAATCAACTTGGTGTGGCGCGGGCGTTGCCCGTAACTCCCTGAAAGTAAAGCCCGTCAAGGCTGGCTTGCCAATTGCTAACAGGACATGCGGTGGAGTGTCCTGCAGCGTGCTGCGAGACGCGCCCACTGAGGTCCTCCGTGACTTGCGACCCGCCTTCCGGCGGGTCTTTTTTGGGGCCGCGAGCGCGGAGGCTGTCCACGCTCATGGCCCCGCACGGCGCGTTACTGCAGCGATTCCACGAAGCGCACCAACTGCGCGCGCTGGTCCGCATCGTCCTGGCGGTAGAGCATCACCGTCCCCGGCGCCACTGCCTGGGGATCGGCAAGCCAGAGGTCGAGCAGCGCGGCGTCCCACTTGCGCCCGGCGAGCGCCTTGCGGAATCCCTCGGAGTAGGCAAACCCCTCGGCGGAACCGGCTGGCCGCTGGGTGATGCCGTGCAGGTTCGGCCCCTGGCGCGCCGCCTCGCCCTCGCCGAAGGAGTGGCAGGCGCCGCAGTGATTGAGGGCAAGCCGGCGGGCCGCAGCATCCTCCTGGGCCAGCGCGGGAAGGGTGAGTGCCAGCAGCAGGCCGGCGATCAGGTGCGAGGGTTTCATGGGGTGCGCTCCGCGGACAGGGATACGGCCTGAAATCCTAGGCTGGTCGGCCCGCCGGGGGTGGTAAAGGGGTACCACGGCGGATGTGCCGCGCCCGCCGTTGCCGGGCGGGCGCTGCCTATAATCCGGCTGCCCGAGCAACCCGGACCCCCATGCCATGACCCGACTCGCCGAAAAAATCTTCGAAGGCGCCTTGTGGCGCAGCCGATTCGTGATTGTCATCGCCGTGGTGGCAAGCATGGCGGCGGCCGTCGCGGTGTTGTTCATGACCACGGTGGATGTCTGGCTGGCCGTTTCGCATATCGCGGAGTACGCCGACACCTCGCTGCCCGAAGAGGCGCGCCGCAACATCCGCGACAACACCATCACCCATGTGGTGGAGATGGTGGACGGCTACCTGCTGGCCGCCGTGATGTTCATTTTCGCCCTCGGCCTGTACGAACTGTTCGTAAGCGACATCGACGAGGCCCGCCATTCGGTGGCCTCAAGCCGCATCCTCGTGATCGAAAGCCTCGACGACCTGAAGAACCGCCTTGCCAAGGTGATTCTCATGATCCTCATCGTCAAGCTGTTCGAGCACGCCGTGCGCATGAAGATGCAGAACGTGCTCGACCTGCTCTACCTGGGCGGGGCCATCGCCCTGGTGGGTGTGGCCCTGTACCTGACCCACGGCAAGGATTCCCATGCCGAAGAGTCAGCGCCCGCGGCGCCGCCTGCCGTTCCGCCCGCCATGCCGCCCTCCGACCGGGCTCACTAGGCGCTCCTGCTGGCGCCTGCCCTAGCGCCCTGGTGCGGGTGTGGCCGGGGGCGTTGGCGCCGGCTGCCCCGGTGGCGCGGCCGCGGCGCCGTCCTGCGGGCCCCGGGGTGCTGGCGGCAACCCCCGGCTGCGCTGGTAGTACTCGATCCAGTTCTTCACGTTGCCCTCCTGCACCTTCTCGGCGGCGTCGCGGGGCGCGGGGGGCTGCGGACCTTCGGCGGCCGCGGCCGGTCCGGCCAGGGCCAGCGCCGCGGCCAGCGCGCCAGCCGCGCGCCGCGTGGGATGGAGAGCATGCATGGCCGCGATTCTAGCCGCCGATGCGTGACGTAACATCGCGCCTGCGCCGCTGCCGCCACCCCGGTGCGGACAGCCTGGCCGCGGACACCCCGCCGGCCAGGATCGCGGCGCCCAGAGCCGCCACCGCGGCCCATCGAATCCAAGCCGG
>Ga0209972_10000075_pt1 | contig 89220 bp, 87 predicted proteins | sample NOAtaG_7_FD_187302 | JGI IMG/M metagenome (GOLD analysis project Ga0209972, IMG submission 187302) | Freshwater lake microbial communities from Lake Erie, under a cyanobacterial bloom - NOAA_Erie_Diel1S_2200h metaG (SPAdes) (version 2) | ecosystem: Environmental > Aquatic > Freshwater > Lake ... | reverse complement strand
GCCTTGTGGATCCACGTGTTCCCGACCCCAATATCCAATAGGTGTTGGCTGGCAGAATGTGCGCGTCCAAGCAGGGTTACCCGCTGCCGAAGTTATCCCTGGAGGAATGCCTGCCACACCATACACAACGGCAGTGCCAGTCGTAAACGGATAATGACCAGGTGCAGTTTGAGCTACACAACGAATCTCATTTGGATCCGTAGAATTAGCTGCTCTTTGGCGATAAAAATAAAAGCGCATCCTTGGATCAATCATATCATATCCGTAAAACATCTGCCACATCAAATAATTCGACATATAGTCGTTTGCACCCGTAATGTAATTGTTAACAAAACGGGGATGACGAACATCTGGGTCGGCACCGTTGGTGGCATATCTGAAAATGAAACTATCTCCCTGAGCGGTAATAACTCCCGCAGTCAATGCCTGATTGATTACTGTAGTAGCCAACGTGGGATTCTGATTTTTTAAATTAAGACCTAGCTTGAGTTTCAGTGTATTGGCTAACCGAACCCATTTTGCTATTCCGGCTGTCCCGCCTCCATAATAAAAATCTGTGATAACGGGGGCAAGAGCATTCGGGGTTTTCGCAAAATCTGCGATTGCGCTATTCAAAATTGCGATGATAACTGGATACAAATCTTCTGATCTATCGGTTCCTGGATTGAGATTTTCAGACCCTTTAAATGATTGTGAAAAAGGTACATCGCCAAAATAGTCTACCAAAACAGATAACGTATAGGCTTGCATTACGCGAGCCATACCTGCATGCACCGAGAATCCGCTGGCATCTGCTTGTTTAATCAAGATATCGCAATCTGTAAGAACATTGGCATATCCATTTGTCCATATTGCATCGAAAGTCTGAGGATTTGCAAAATTCTCATAGAACGCTCCGCCAGAATTTTGAAGGCGAGTCACCTGCATACCGAAAGTGCTGGCTCCGTTAAAGAATTGCGCCAGATCAACTTGAATCTGGTTTAGAACCAGACTGGGCCCAGTTGCTGTAAGCTTGACAGCGTTTGGATCATCTAATAAGTCCAAATTGCACGATGATGCAATCACCATCAGCATAGCTATTGAAAAAGCTTTAAAATATCTCATAAAAAATGTCATTTTTTAATTTAAAAAGTCAGCCTTAACACCACACCGTATCTCCGAGCACTTGGCCCCGTCAAGTAATCAAACCCCGCACCGTTTCCTACTCCTGTACTTAAGACCTCAGGATCATAATTAACATTAGCTGGTACATTAACAGCGTTAAACCATAGGTTATTTCCATTCAACTGGAGCGACCCCGATTTGAATGGTGTCTTCGCCAAAAATCCCTTGGGGAATTCATAGGCCAACGAAACTTCTCGAAGACGTATTGAAGTGCCATCAAAGATCGAGGTATCATCTGTGCCATTGAATTGCACATTGAATCCATAATCAGAAGCTGTGACCTGTTTATCATTTTTACGATAGGTGAACGTGCCATCCGGGTTGGCTGTCTCTAACACGCCAGGAAGCACAAAGGTCTGATCATAGCCATACACAACATCGGTTGAAACTGTTCCGCGACCGATGGTAGCCGAAGGAGTGGATGCGTACATGTCGCCACCCTGACGATAGTCGACCTGAATGTTAAGCGCAAAACCCTTGTAAGTGAATGTATTAAAGAGTGAAGCCGTCCAATCCGGATTTGGATTCCCGATCTCTCGGATGATTGGGTCTACCGCATACAAGCCATCGTTATCTCTTACGATTCGTTGGCCAGAAGGCGATTTGCGTACTGCAAAACCTTTAATGATGTTGTAAGGTCTTCCGGGAACAGCAAAGTTGCCTCGTGTGTCTTGCCCTGCAATTCTAACTTGAGATAAGCTTCCACCCAAATCAATAATTTCAGGTCTAACAATATTGTAATTTAGTGTGGCATCCCAACGAAGAGCACCAGAACCAATTATCTTGGCATTCAAACCAAGTTCAATACCTTTATTGCTCAGTTTTCCAACGTTTGTCAATGTGCTGGTATAACCAGTTGAAGGATCCAAGGGAGCTTCAGTAATCAAATCACTTGTGCTTCTATCATAGAAAGTAAGGTCTACACCGATCCGATCGTTCCAGAACTTACCGTCTATCCCCACCTCAATTTCTTGTTGAAGCTCTGGGCGAAGGTTGCGATTTCCCAAGAAGTTACCAACCGAGTTAACCGTTGTTGGTGCACCTGTCAAATCTACATAGCCCCGGGTATTCAGAGAAGCCAATGAACGTGTTCCATAAGGAAAGGGCGCAAACCCAGCAGAAGTTCCATACCCGACACGTAGCTTCAAAAAGCTCATAGCGCTAGACTTGAGTGATGAAAAAGCTTCGGTAAGAATTAAAGAAAGTGATGTTGATGGGTAAAATATCTTATTGTTAGCAGTCTCAAGTGTAGAAGTCCAGTCATTTCTGCCCGCTAAATTCAAAAAGATGTATTGCTTGTAATCTAAGGTAAAGTCTCCATAAACACCCATGCGTTGTTCCTCGGTTTCACGATTTAGAATGCGGGCGCCATCTGCGCTGAAGCCAGCAAATCCGATACTTCTGGACGAAGCTACTGAGAAGTTATAATGTCTAAACAAACCATCAATCGCTTGATTTTCAGAATATAAGCCGTCCCGATTAAATTTATCATTTCTAGCATTGAAACCAACCCTTGCACTTAAGTTCAAGTCAGTTGTCAACTGTTTGTTGTAGCCAACAATAAAGTCTTGATTGAAGATGGTATTCCTCACAGTTTGAGTTTGGAAAACTCCGTTAATGATATTTGGTCCCTGAGTACCTCCCCTGTTGAATCTGCGTTCTTGCGATTCGGTATACGTGTCATAGCCCACCCTATAGCTTAAGCTAAAATTGTCGGTTATGTCGTAAGAAATCGTGGTTGCATTAAAAATGCGTACCGTGTTATTTAACTCTTTATAGTTATTGGCGATCCAAAGTGGATTGGCAATATCATTTCCTCCTCGGTAGTAAATGCTACGATTATCGGGAGTTGCGTTTGGCCATTCGAATAAATCCAGGTTACGGGGAGTATAAAGAAATTGGCCATACAGTGAAGGCACACCTGCTAACGTACCGCCACCTCCCGTTGCTGGACTTAGCGGAGGCTGGTCGATGTTATTAACAGAGAATTGGATGTTATTGTTGATGGACAACTTTTTGGTGATGGCTGCATTGAGCCCTAACGCAATGTTTAACTTAGTCTGCTCATTGCCAGGAGCGAAACCCTGCTCTTTAGTATAAGAGACTGAGGAGTTAAATCCAACCTTGTCCGATCCCCCACTAAAATTTAAATAGGTATTTGAAGCCAGCCCCTTTCTAAAGAACTTGCTAATGTCTTGCCCTGCATCATATCTCACACGGCTGAACAGATACTGCGGGTATGCATCTCTCAATGAAGGCGTTCCCAAAAATTGATAGGGATGTCCGACTGAATCTATCTCAGAAAAGCTAGATCCCCAATTACTAAAGAATGCACCGTACAAACCTTGAAATCCATTTCCCCAACTGTTTTGGAAAGTTGGAAGTGAAGCAACTTCTGTAACATTAACGGTCTGCTGAAAAGTCACTTCTGCATTCTTCTTACCTTTGCCCGACTTAGTGGTGACCAAAATAACACCATTTCGCCCCTGATCCCCGTATAAAACGGTTGCTGCAAGGCCTTTCAATACGTTGATCGATTGGATGTTATTTGGATCAAGATCTGAGAATCTACTGGGCGTACCAGAAGCCCCTCCCGACCCAAAATCAGAACCGTTGTTGGTGGATGAACTGAACGGAACACCGTCTACCACGAATAGTGGCTGAGTATTACCGCTTAGTGAACTATATCCCCGAATATTAATGCTGGCTCCTGAACCAGTAGTACCTCCCGTTGGTGAGATGTTTACTCCGGCCACCTTACCTTGTAAAATGCGTGCTACGTCTTGCTGAGGGCGAGCTGATAACTGATCTGCCCCCACAGTAGAAATAGCGTAACCAAGTGCCTTCTTGTCTTTAGACGCTCCCTGACCCACAATCACTACCTCTGACAATTGCTGAACATCCAAGCCAAGGCTCACATCGACCGTAGTGCGGTCGCCAATCTCCACTTCAGACGTAGAAAGCCCGATAAACGAGAATACCAAGCTTCCACCACCTGATGGAACGTTTATCGTATAGTTACCGTCTGCATCGGTAACCGTACCATTCGTAGTCCCTTTCACTACTACGTTTACACCAGGTAGTCCGGTGCCATCTTCTTGTGATGTCACCTTACCCGATACACTTTTCTCTTGCGCCCATGCCATACTGGTTGCCAGTAAGAACAGAAGCGGCAAAAGTTTAAGGAGTAAATTTTTCCTCATACTTTTTTGGTTTAGGTTTTTATGATAGTAATACTACTAATGGGGCGAATTTAGGGGATAAATTTAATACTGCAATAACATGGCAGTAAAACTTTCCTGATTTTCTGAAAATATTAAAGTGGTCTTTGCAGCCTTCTAAAGCACTTTAAACTCGATTCTCCGGTTGAATTGCCTATTTTCTTCGGAACTGTTGGGTTTTAGCGGCTTTTGGGATCCGTACCCCTTTTTGGTAACCCTTTCTGATGAAATTCCCTGACTTTGAAGAAAATTTAGTACCGAACCTGCTCTATTGAGGGACAATTGTTGGTTGTAAGCTTCATTCCCGGTGTCATCGGTGTGGCCACCGATCTCAACACGCAGTGATGGGTTGTTTCTGAGTAACTGTACTACTTCGATCAGCTCCGTTTTTGATTTTTCCTCCAGTTCGTACTTATCAACCTCGAAGAAAATGTTGTTCAATACTATAGCTGCGTTTTTGACTATCGGCTGCAATTTGAAATCAAGTTCCAACGGCTTTTGCGGTTGATCTATTTTACGCAGGTCAAAATGACGGCTGGCAAAAAGGTAATTGGGAGCGTTGACAAACAATGCGTATTCAGATTTTCCCGGGACTACGACCAAATACCGCCCCGTGGTTGAGTCGGACGTTACTGTTGTCACGACTTGATTCGTACTTAAGTCTTTCAATTCAACCACTGCCTTCACTGGCTTTTGTGTGACTGCGTCAGTAATAAAACCGGCCGCGAGGTTTCCCTTTCTATCCACCTGAAAATCTTTAGGGATGGGCGTAGTATAAATCTTGCTCCTGTTGCGTCCTTCTTCTTTAGAGTAATAAGCCCACTGCCCATCGCTGGTCACGGCAAGAGAATATTGATCCTGAAAGTCGTTTAAGGGCGCACCCATATTAAGTGGGATGCCCCACCCGCCCTCGGACTTTTCGGCTACATAAATATCGTAACTGCCAAAACCAGGAAGTCCGTTGGAAGCGTAGTATATGTTTTGATTGCTTACATGAATGAATGGTGCTATTTCATCAAATGGTGTATTGACCGGCTTCCCAACATTGGTGGCTCTGCCCCAGGTGCCATCAACCCCTTTTCGCGAATACCATAAATCGTACCCCCCAATGCCACCTTTTCTATCTGACACAAAATAGAGTTCATTTCCATCTGCAGATAAGGCGGGCTGGGCTTCCCAACCTGCGCTATTGACTCCCGCGCCAAGGCTTATTGGTCTACTCCAAACCCCTCCTACCCGATTGCTTTCGTAAAGGTCGCAGCCGCGTGGTCCACAAATAGTAAATATCAATTTGCGACCATCGGCCGAGATGGTCGATGCGCCCTCGCGAAAACCACTATTTACATTGGTTGAAATTGAAACGGGCTTGCCCCATCGGCCATTTGGCATTTTTCCGGAGACCACAATATCCTCATTGTCGTCATGCTCTTTGCCAAAGCGAACGGTAAAAATGAGTTGCCCTTCATCTGCAGTGAGCGTAGGGAAATACTGCATTGGAAAGATGTTTACCGTATCACTAAGAGGACGCGTGTCATATCTCCATTTTTCATTTTGATGTAACAGCGCAAAGTCACATTGTGATCGCCAAACCTTTACTTGTTCCAATTTAGCCTTATCGAATTTCTCCAACGCCAACAACCGATCAAGGTAGGGTATCGCCAAAGCATATTGACCCTGCTTCAAATAGGTTTCGCCAAGAATAAACGAATACGATTTTTCCTTCAATGGATCGCGAGTGAGGCTTGCGCCTTTCTCAAAAATTTTTACAGCAAGCGCCAGCTCACCAGAACTACGATAGGTAAGCCCCAGTCGGTAGTAGGCTTCCTCAAATTTGTTATCCTTTGCGATTGCCTGGTTCAATAATGCAATAGCCTGCGCCAGTTGACCGCGAACCCTAAAGTTATCCGACTGCAAATAATACTCTATGGCCTTTTTCGACTTCGTGCTTAAGGGGGGCTGTGCCTGAACAGCTAATGAAAACAATAACAAAAGACTAAATACGAATCTCATTTTTAAATCTCAATTTGTGATATCGGGATTTCAGGTCCCTCAAAGCCTAACATTGAATTGATCAACTTTACTTTTTCAAAGTTAGTTATATCCGATAACGAAATTTGAGCAGCTTTAATCTTTCGCTTATCGATTAAAATTTGTCGCATCGTTCCATTTAGCAAACAGGCGCTTGGAGTAAACCAGGATTTTCCATCAAAGAAAATCAAGTTTGCATAGGAGGCATCCGTTACCAGGTTATTTTTTACGATTATTATTTCATCGTGTAGTCCTCTTTGATTGTACAATTCTAGTAGCTGGTCCCTTGCTTCAAACTTGTAGGCGTATTCAATGGAATGAGCGTGCACTACCTTCAATGAACGGACAGGTTTGATCGTATAGGGCAAAAACTCCAATGATGAAATAGTTTTGCCATAAACAATCCGACATTTAAAAAGTCCTTCTGTCAAAAACGATTGGCATGCGAGATATTCCTTTAAATGGATAGCATTTTCTTGGTCAAAGAATTTTTTGATAGTCCGATCCATTCTCTGTTGGTGATAGTCCAGATTGAAGAATTGTCCATCCAACAGTTTTATTGTCTCAATAAACCGGTACATAAATCTTATCTACTGCTTCCTGATACTCTGCTTTTCCGTTGCTCTGCGTGGTGATTCCTCCTCCACTCCTGAAAAATAAATCATTTCCTGTTTTTTCAATGTATCGAATCATTACACCCGAATCCAAATTGACACCATCAAAAAAACCAACTATTCCTGTGTAATAGCCTCTACTTTCGCCCTCTACTTCTCGTATAATCTGACATGTTTTTACTTTGGGAGCCCCACTTACTGAACCAGCCGGTAAAAGTGAAAACAGGATATCGCCCAAATGTGATGAATAATCGGGGGCCAAATCTCCTTGTATCTCTGAACTTACCTGAAGCAAGTTTTTGCCGTTTGTTTTGACTTCTTCGACATAGCGAAACCGCTCCACCTTGACCGAAGAAGCAACACTACTCAAGTCGTTTCGTAACAAGTCTACAATCGTGACATGTTCAGCCAACTCTTTCTGGTCTGCCAGGATTTTTTCTTTTGCATGGGGTATGGCCGCATCAATGGTTCCTTTCATGGGAAATGAAAAGATTTTTTGATCTTTTATTTGGATAAATGTTTCGGGAGAGAAAACGAGGAATTCTTCTTTGTGCCAGATCTTGTACCGCGCATTACCAAAGTAAAACAGTTCGCGCAAAGTGTAATTGGTGTGAATCCTTGTTTTGATGGTTAGGTTCGTTACAAAAGAATCCCCTCGATTGAGATAATGCATCACTCTGGAAAATTTCGATTCGTATTGAGTATCCAAACCGGATTCGATCTCCAAATTAAAACTGGCATTTTTTCCTATTTTGCTTTTAGGGGCATTTGAAAATCCGTTGATCTCAAAAAGTAACTCATCCGATTTGATTTCGTTAATCCGCCAGGCTTTCGGCTTTTGCATTTCAAAATCAATGAAAAACAAAAAAGGGACTTTATTATGTCCCCAATCGTTTAGCATTTCCTTAAAATTCTTTAGATCCATTTTCCCTTGTTCTTGCTCAGGGTATATTCATGTATTTATGAACCTGCAACGAAATCTTCCATTTGGGATTGCGCTTAACATATTCAATAATCAAAGGCAACATTTCATTTTCTTTCGACCACTCGGGCTGCAAATACAAAAAACACGAAGAAGAGACTTTAGCTGCAAATTCTTCAGCAAAGTCAAAATCAGATTTATGAAAAACAACTACTTTCAATTCATGGGCTTGGCCGAAAATAGAGGGATGGGGAGCCTTGAATTTCTTTGGTGAGAAACAAATCCAATCCCAAGTTCCCGTTAACGGATAGACACCCGATGTCTCAATGTGTGTGTTTAGCCCTACCTGTTTTATTTCACTTGTCAAACTTTCCAAATTATGCATGGCGGGTTCGCCTCCAGTAATTACTACAACCTGGCTTCCACTTTCCTTGGCTTTTTGCGCCAGTACGGAAACAGGCAATTTCGGATGCGCATTCACATCCCAACTTTCTTTTACATCGCACCACACACAGCCCACATCGCATCCTCCCAAACGAATAAAATAAGCAGCAGTACCTTGATGAAAACCTTCACCTTGAATGGTGTAGAAATCCTCCATCAGGGGCAATTCCTGATTTATGATTCGAGATTTTAGATTTGATGAATCTGGCTTCACTTTATTCAAAGTACAAATCGTAAATCACAAATCGCAAATCTAAAATGCAACTAAGGGTTCAAATTTTCGCATGCTTTCAGCGTGTTCATCAGCAAGGAAGCGATGGTCATCGGTCCTACGCCTCCAGGAACAGGTGTAATAAAAGAAGTTTTGGGAGCGACTTCTTTGAATTCTACATCGCCTTTCAAACTATAACCATTTTTATATTGCGCGCCTTCCACTCTCGTAGTGCCAACATCAATAACAACAGCCCCTTCCTTTACCATGTTGCCAGTAATGAGTCCTGGCTTACCCACTGCGACTACTAGAATATCTGCTTGCCTTGTCCAGGCGGCCAAGTCTTCTGTATACTTATGACAGATGGTAACTGTTGCTCTGCCCTGCTCGACCAACATCATACTCAATGGTGCACCCACTAACCTGCTGGCGCCAACAATCACACAATTTTTTCCTTCTGTTTCAATGTTGTATCTGCGTAACAACTCCATTACGCCAAATGGCGTAGCCGGCATCAACAACGGATTTTTTGAAATAATGCTTCCAAAGTTATGATTGGTAAACCCATCCACGTCTTTGTCTGATCGTATTTTCTCGGTGATTCGCTCAACTGTGATATGTGCAGGAAGTGGAAGTTGAACAATAAATCCATCGACATCTTGATCTTTGTTTACCTGATCAATGTGCTTCATCAGCTTGTCTTCAGCAATAGTATCTGCAAAGCGCATCATGGTGTAATGAAAGCCCACTTCTTTGCATGCCTTGACTTTGTGATCGACATACGTTTGACTTGCACCGTCATCGCCTACTAAGATAATGGCCAAATGTGGTATTTTCTTGCCTTGATTTTTACGCTCAACTACTTTAAGAGAAATTTCCGCTTTTATATCAGCCGATATTTTCTTTCCATCGATAAGCGTGTAGGTTTGTTCTCCAACCATATTCTATCTAGACTAGGGGTACGCCATGAGTTAAAATCTCGCGAGCTAACGGATTATTATCGTTAAAGTCGTTCTTTAAAAAAGCGTGAGGTTCGATGCGTAAATCTATATCCCTCCGTAACTTCACTAAATCCATTTCACTATCGAAAGACAATTGCTTTTGATTCAAGACAATCGCTACATCAATGTCACTATTTACATGTGCCTTCCCTTTGGCATAAGAACCAAAGAGATAACCCGTCTGTACCGAATAGTGCACAGACACTGCCGCCATGAATTTCCTGGCGACCTCTAGAGCTTCTCTTTCAACCATTGTCTTAGTATTTCAATTCTTTCAATCCATAGAGCGGTAAACTCGGCTGTACATACAAGCCTAAAATTTTCTTTGTAATCTTCATATCTGGCTTTTAGATTAAATCGCGTGACCACCTCCAGCCAATCTGATTGCTCTTTCGTCAATTCCAAACTACATTTTTCCGCTAGACGCGATAAGTCGTGTATAAATAAAGGATGTTCGCCCTTTATTTCGATATAATATGCTTTGAATAATTTTTCAATTACCAAATGTCCAATAAACAAAGACCAAGAAAAGTCTTTGGATTCAACAAGATTTTTCATCGTTACCCAATCGTTGTCAGACGAAGCAACCCAAAAATCAACCAATTTTTTTCTGTCTTCTAACAATTGTCCCAAATTAATCAATCTTCAACACCGCCATAAAAGCCTCTTGCGGAATTTCCACATTTCCTACCTGGCGCATCCGTTTCTTTCCTTTCTTTTGCTTCTCTAACAGTTTACGTTTACGTGAAATATCACCGCCATAACACTTTGCAATCACATTTTTGCGAATGGCGCTAATGGTTTCACGCGCTATAATCTTTTGCCCGATACTGGCTTGAATTGCAATCTCAAACATCTGACGCGGAATCAACTCTTTCAATTTCTCACACAATTTCCGCCCCCACTCATATGATTTACCGCGATGCACAATGGCCGAAAGAGCATCTACTTTGTCGCCATTCAACATCACATCTAACTTCACCATATCACTTTCGCGGAAGCCGATCAATTGGTAGTCTAAAGAGGCATATCCTCTGGAGATAGATTTTAATTTATCAAAGAAATCAAATACGATTTCTGACAACGGCATTTCAAACGTGAGTTCCACTCTGTCAGCAGTGAGGTATACCTGATTTTTTATAATGCCTCGCTTATCCATACATAAACCGATGATGGCACCAATAAATTCTGATTTACTAATAATTTGCGCAGAGATATAAGGCTCCTCAATGTAGTCCATCGTAGTCGGATCAGGCATCTCGGAAGGCGCGTTGATCTCAATCATTTTGCCATTTGTGAGCATTGCCTTAAATTGAACGGACGGCACAGTGGTGATCACCGTCATGTTGAATTCGCGCTCCAGTCGTTCCTGAATGATTTCCATGTGCAGCATGCCCAAGAAACCGCATCGAAACCCAAAACCAAGTGCAGCGGATGTTTCGGGTTCCCACACCAATGAAGCATCGTTCAATTGTAGTTTTTCCATAGAGCTACGCAGCTCTTCGAACTCGATCGTATCTACCGGATAGATTCCGGCAAAAACCATTGGTTTTACGTCTTCGTAGCCTTGCAGTGCCTCACCCGGGTTAGCTACCAAGGTGATGGTATCACCCACCTTTACTTCTTTGGCCACCTTAATTCCAGAAATGAGATAACCTACATTGCCCGCACTGATTTCCTGGCGCGGGTGTTTGTCCAATTTCAACACACCAATTTCATCAGCACCGTATTCCTTTTCTGCGTTTACAAAACGAAGCTGATCGTTCTTGCGCATCGTGCCATTGAAAACTCTATAATAAACTTCAATACCTCGAAACGAATTAAACACGAGATCAAAAATCATAGCCTGCAAGGGTGCCTTTGGGTCGCCCTTAGGGGCTGGCACACGTCTGATCACTGCTGCCAGAATATCCTCAATCCCCTTTCCCTCTTTCGCACTTGCCTTCAAAACTGATTCGCGATCACAGCCAATCAAATCAACAATTTGATCAGTGACCTCCTCGGGCATAGCGGCCGGCAAATCAATTTTGTTTAGGATCGGAATGATCTCAAGGTTATGATCTAAAGCGAGGTATAAATTTGAAATGGTCTGTGCCTGAATACCCTGTGCTGCATCAACAATCAAAAGCGCACCTTCACAAGCTGCGATCGACCTGGAAACTTCATAGGAAAAATCTACGTGACCCGGTGTATCTATCAGGTTGAGCGTATACTCCACGCCTTCAAACTTATAATTCATTTGAATCGCATGCGACTTGATGGTAATCCCTTTCTCCCGCTCAAGGTCCATGTTATCTAGCACTTGAGCGTGCATTTGCCGATTGGTAAGGGTACCTGTAAACTCTAAAAGCCTGTCCGCAAGGGTGCTTTTGCCATGATCGATATGTGCGATGATGCAAAAATTGCGGATATTCTCCATTCCCGTCATTCTTTCAAGATTTTTAAAAGGCAAAGGTAAGGATAAAATGATGTGTTGGGAAGGTGAAAAACGGGTTGATTTTTCTTTTTTTGCGAGATAGTCAATTTAGTAACTTACGTTCTTATGAGATACCAAGACATTAACCCAGCGTTGTTTGTTTCCAACCGAAATCAATTAGCAAAAGCACTAAAACCTGCTTCGTTGGCACTGTTTAACTCCAACGATTCGATGCCTACGAATGCAGACGGGCATCTTCCGTTTCGGCAAAACAATGATCTTTTCTATTTGACCGGTGTTGATCAAGAGAACAGCATTCTGGTGATCTGCCCGGACTTCCCTGACAAAAAATACAGAGAAGTCTTATTTGTGCAAGAAACCAATGAACAAATAGCCATCTGGGAAGGACACAAATTAACAAAAGAAGAAGCGCACAAATTGACAGGTATTGAAACGATAATGTGGCTTTCAGAATTCAACAAACTATTCCGGCACATGATGACGATGGGGGGCGTTGAAAATGTTTACTTAAATACCAACGAGCACTATCGGGCCGAGATCAACGTTGAAACGCGGGATGCCCGATTCATTGATTGGTGCAAAAAGCTGTATCCATTGCACCGGTACGAGCGATTGGCACCGATTGTCAGCAAACTGAGAAATGTCAAATCAAAAGCAGAAATTGATTTATTACAACAAGCATGTGATATCACCGAGACCGCATTTCGCAGAGTGCTTCGGTTTGTAAAGCCCGGAGTTAAAGAATACGAAATAGAAGCCGAATACGCCCATGAGTTTTTGCGAAACGGATCAAGAGGTTTCGCCTATACACCGATCATCGCTTCCGGTGCCAATTCATGTGTATTGCATTACATTGAAAATGATAAATTGTGTCAAGACGGAGACATTCTTTTATTAGATGTAGGTGCCGAATATGCTAACTACAATGCAGATTTAACACGGAGCATTCCGGTAAACGGAAAATACACCAAGCGACAGAAAGATGTTTACAATGCAGTCCTTCGAGTACAAAAAGCAGCGATTAAAATGTTGCGGCCAGGCGTGCATTATTTTGAGTTCCATAAAGAGATTCAAAAATTGATAGAAAAAGAGTTAGTGGAGTTAAAATTGATAAGCAAAACAGATATCAAAAATCAAAATTCGGAAAGGCCAGCTTTTCAAAAATACTTTATGCATGGCACCTCCCACATGCTTGGCCTTGATGTACACGATGTCGGAAATATGCACGCTAAAATTCAAGTAGGTCAGGTATGGACGGTAGAGCCGGGCATTTATATCAAAGAAGAAGGACTAGGTATCCGAATTGAAAACAACATAGTAATTGGTAGGGATAAAAATTTCGATCTGATGAAAAACATTCCAATTGAAACAGAAGAGATTGAAGAACTAATGAATTGATTTGTTAATTTGAAAATTCGTTGATTTGAAAATGTAAGAGCGATGTGTAAAAAATTGATTACGATTGTTTTATTAATCACCTGTGGAACGTTGGCTATTGCCCATGAGTTTTGGCTGTTGCCCAGAAAGTACCGCTTAGCGGTGGGGGAAGAATTGAAGTTTAACCTGATGGTGGGCGAAAACTTTGAGGGCGAGCCATGGGATCTGAAAAAACACAAGGTAGAAAAGCTCGAGTTACATTCGGGTGCAAAAGTCACAGATATTAAAAAACTGGTAAATGTCACAGCGCGTGACAAGGTTGTCGTCAAGATGACGGAAGAAGGAACACAACTCATTACCATGCAGAGCAATTTTGCTTTTATTGAGTTAGAGGCAGAGAAATTCAATGCTTATTTAAAGGAAGATGGCTTGGAGAATATTTACGAACTACGCGAGAAAAATAATGAGCTGAACAAATCAAGCAAGGAATTCTATGGGCGTTTTGTCAAGCTGTTGGTACAAACGGGTGACAAAGTAACAGACACGTATAAAAAGAAAATTGGCACACCGGTAGAAATCATCCCTAACAAAAATCCTTACGCAATTAAATCGGGTGATTATCTATCTTGTTTAATACTGGTGAATGGGAAACCTGCGATCAATCAACTGGTGAAAGTTTGGAATAAAATCGGCAACACGACTTTTTTACAAAATATGTATACTGAGAAAGATGGCAACATAACATTTCCATTAAACTCCAAAGGCCCTTGGATGGTGAGCACCGTCAAAATGTTTCCTTCTGAAAAACCAAGTGCTGATTACCAAAGTATGTGGAGTAGTTTAGTTTTCGAAATTCAATAATACCAAAATGAGTAGTCAACTAATATCATCTGATCAAGCACCAGAGCCAGTTGGCGCTTACCCGCACGCGCGCAAAGTGGGCAACCTACTTTTTTTGTCGGGAGTGGGCCCTCGCCAAAAAGGATCCAAAGAAATCCCCGGTGTAACGTTGGACGCCAACGGAGCTATTGCTGCCTACGACATCGAGGTTCAATGTCATTCGGTGTTTAAAAATGTAAAACTAATTCTGGAAGCCTCCGGCTCGCGGTGGGAAGATCTGATTGATGTAACCGTATATCTCACCAATATGAAAAGCGACTTTCCGATTTTCAATAAAATTTATGCCAGCTATTTTCCAGACAAAGCAACGCAACCCTGTCGCACAACGGTAGAAATAAATGCGTTGCCTACACCTATTGCAATTGAGTTAAAATGTATTGCGACAATTAATTAGCTTCCTTTTTTGTAGCTTTACTAGTGAATCACAATTATGGAAACAATTGTTCTTAAAGATCGAGTGACCAACAAAATGACAGACGATGAGTTTCTGTGGTTTTGCCTTGAGAATAAAGACTTGCGTATTGAACGGAATAGCAACCTTGAAGTTCTAATTATGTCACCTGTCACATCACTGTCTGGCTTTTGGAATATGGAAGTATCCCGACAGCTTGCCAATTGGGCTGTTGAGCAAAAAAAAGGAATCGCATTTGACTCCTCAACGGGCTTTACGCTACCTGATCGCTCGGTCTTGTCTCCAGACGCATCGTGGGTCTCAAAAACAAAATGGCGATCGTTATCCGAAGAAGATCAAAATAAATTTGCGCCCATTTGTCCCGAGTTTGTAATCGAGATTAAATCAAAATCAGACTCATTACAAGATCTTCAGGCAAAGATGAAAACATGGATTGATAATGGAGCACAGCTAGCTTGGCTGATCGACCCTTTTCAAAAAAAATCATTCATCTATAAATCAAATAGAGAAACAATAGAAATTGAAGGATTTGACAAAAAGTTAAAAGGCGAAGGTCTTGTAGAAGGATTTGTTCTCGATCTAAATCTAATCAAGCTTTAGCGGTCACAGCGATTGATTTCTATACCGAAAAACTTTCTCCACAGCCGCAAGTGCGTGAGGCATTGGGATTGATAAACTGGAATCCTTTTCCATTCAACCCATCTGAAAAATCGAGTGTGGTGCCTAACAGATATAATAAGCTCTTTTTATCCACTAAAATTTTGATTCCTTTGTCTTCAAAAATTTGATCTGCCGGCTTGATCTCTGCATCAAAACCTAAATCGTACATCAGTCCCGAGCAGCCTCCTCCCTGTACTGAAACACGAATGTTTTGCTCATGACCTCTACCCTCCTCTGTACGAAGATTTAGAATTCTCTCTTTTGCTTTTTCCGTCACACTAATCATAGTCTTTTACAAAATATTTGTTAAGCCACTGGATTCAACACGACACTAAAAACAGTGATGGTATTGCGATCTCGGCCATAGTATAACTTCTCTAATGCCTCTAAAATATTTCCGGCCCTAAAATAAGAAGTGTGCAATTCACTATCACTTTTCGTTACCCATTGGATTGTATAGGAATTCTCTTTCTCCTTATAATTCTGCACATAATCCCACATCTTTCGCAAGGCATCCACCTTGTCCGACCCAGTCTCGCTGTGAAACAGAAAAGATTGATTGTGTCGTGGATTGATCGTGATCAAATCTAATTTTGCTTTGCCATCTACATTGCTAAACTCAAAGACGAGATCACTTGTGCGCAAGCCCAAATAATCTTTGACTTGCTGTTGCACACGAGCAGATTCCACGTGTATGTCAGTTGTTGCTTCGAGTGTTATTTTTGGCATCTGATTCTACTACTTCGATCTATTAGTTTATCCAATAACTTAACTACTTTAGCCAAAAGCTTTGTAGCACATGTAAAACTTTCGGAAACCCGTAAAAGTTTCACAATTTGAGATCAAAATTAAGAAAACCTGATCAATACCCTATTATGGAAAAACTAGAACATATTGGCATTGCCGTCAAGAACCTGACAGAGTCAAACGCGCTATTCGCAAAACTGCTCGGAAAACCCCATTATAAAATCGAAGAAGTGGCTTCAGAAGGTGTGAGAACATCGTTTTTTGACGTGGGCGGAATTAAGATAGAGCTGTTGGAAGCGATTCGCGCAGATTCACCCATTGCAAAATTCATTGAAAAGAGGGGCGAAGGGCTTCATCATTTGGCATTTGGGGTTGTGGGCTTGGAAGATCGGGTGAAAGAAGAAATCGAAAAGGGTTTTCGCCCACTATCCGAACCCAAAGATGGCGCTGATAACAAACGCATTGTTTTTTTACACCCAAAAACCACGAACAATGTTTTGGTTGAGTTGTGTGAAGAAAAACATCCGTAAGTGACTGGACATGTTTGAGCTCCTTTCATAGCACAGCTCTCACAACCTCATACTTCAAAATTTCCGCTTCGGGCGCTCTTTTGCGCCATATTGAATCTTGTTATAGTAATCTTGCTTCTTCTTGCCAATGGGCGTTTCATAATAAGGTCTTTCTACCCGACAAGAAGTAAAAATGATCATCGCCACTACAAAAGGTACAACACACTTTTTCATATCGTTTCTTTCTTTTGAACATAGATACAGGTAAGGTTGACACCTTCGCATTGTATCAGCCCCAAGTCGTACTTTTGCCGGACGAATAAACATATCAACCGACTAACTGAATTTACCCCATGGCGGAGAAGAGAACAGAAATCACAGATTTAGGAGAATTTGGGCTTATTGAACGAGTAAAAAGTAGCTTTTCGCTACAAAACAGTACATCAATCGTGGGTATTGGTGACGATGCCGCTTTGATTGCCAGTGGCGAAGAATATCTTTTGGTCACCACCGATATGCTGTTAGAAAGCGTGCATTTTGATCTGTCGTATATGCCGCTGCAGCATCTGGGCTATAAAGCTGTAGTTGCTAATGTATCTGATATTGCAGCGATGAATGGAAAGCCAGAGCAAATTACGGTGGCCCTTGCTTTTAGTAACCGTTTTTCATTAGAAGCTATCGAAAGTGTGTATAATGGAATTCGTTCTGCGTGCGAAAATTATAAAGTTGATTTGGTGGGTGGAGATACATCTGCCTCTGCATCTGGTCTTGTTATTTCTATCACCGCTTTAGGAAGAGTAAACAAAGGGAAAGAAACACTTCGCAGCACCGCTAAAGTGAACGACATCATTTGTGTAACCGGGGACTTAGGGGCAGCCTACTTGGGGCTGCAGGTACTGGAGCGCGAAAAACAGGTATTTCTCACTAACCCTGAGATGCAACCTGATCTAGAAAAATATGAATACCTCGTGGGGCGTCAACTAAGACCAGAGGCGAGAATGGACATTGTGCACGAATTGGCAGATAAAGAAGTCGTGCCCACTGCGATGATAGACATCTCCGATGGACTCGCTTCGGAGTTATTGCACCTCAGCAAAAGTTCTGGAGTGGGCATCAAAATTTTCGAAGATAAAGTGCCGATTGATGCTGGCGCATTTGAGACAGCCATTGAATTTAAAATTGACCCGATTACCTGCGCACTGAATGGAGGCGAAGACTACGAGTTACTTTTTACTATTACCCCCAGCGATTATGAAAAATTAAAAAATCACCCTGATATCCACTTCATCGGGCATGTGCATAACAATCCACAACAAAATGTGATGGTGACCAAACAAGAGACTATTGTGCCATTAACAGCTCAAGGTTGGAATCACTTTTCCAAGCTGTAAACTAGTCCTCGGGATAAGGAATAAAAACAAAACGAGTAAATTCTTTGTCTACTACAAATAGGCAACAAAATTCATCGGGGTCTTTGTAGGCGCTAACAAAATCATCTACCTTCTCTTTAGCAATGAGTTCGCGCTGCACAAACTCGTCCATGAAAGAGGCAAAATAATTCCATTCCAGTTGTAAGGAGTATTTGTCAATTAGCAACTGCCCTATCGGAACCACCTCTTTCGAAATGGCAAAAATAGGGTAAGAAAAACCAGCTTTTCTGATTTGATACGAGGCTTCCTTCAGGGTATCTGCTGCGTTTACAAAATCAGCGCTGATGGTGCCCAAATATTTTCCGCTTAGCTCAGGGTCATTGTTCATGGGTATTTCCATACGATTTCAAAATTAATACTTGCCAAGAAATTGTGTTGCATGCTCTTTTAGTAACGGAAAGAATAATTGAAATTCCTGATCAAACTCTTTGTAGAACTGTTGGAGCTCTTCCGTTGCCTCATTCATTTTAGAGTCAAATTTAGATCGCCTTGTCATGCCACTCAGCGCTTGTTGAATACCTTCTAACTTACCATAGTTGACAAGCCAGTTGCCTCGCATCATATGTGGCAGCATCCATTTCACTTGTTCCGGCAAAATGGCTTCACTTTTTGTTAGATAGCCATAACATGCAGCAGCAAAATCGGGTAGTGGCTGATGGTGATGTGCATTCCAATTAACCGCCAAAAGGTGGTCATAGAACATATCAATAATTACAGGTGCATAGTGTCTGTACTTAGGGCGAAGCCGATCTTTACTCAGTTTTACAATGGCGTGCCGATCTGTAAATTCATCTATTTCGCGGTGCAACGAAATACCCTTTACAATACCTGGCGAAAAACGAGACGACAAGTCGCGGCCCCGAACGAAGTCACCAATAAAGTTGCCCAATTGTATTTCGGGGTCATCGGCCGATAAGTAAAGATGCGCAAGAAAGTTCATTGAGGCCTCGAATGTAATAGAAATTCATATTAGGCTATTTTTATTCGCCAATAAATTGTTGACTTTTGGTACAAACAACTGATTTATGGCGCTGCTGGAACAACTCAAATTACTGGTGAATCTTGCTCGAATTGATGGAGATATGGCCGAGCGTGAAAAAACCTACATCATCAACATAGCAAAAGCCAACAGTTTTCCTGAATCTTCTGTCGCCACTTTGTTCTACCAATCTCACGAAATCATCATACCAGATAATTTAACTGATGACCAGCGTTTTGACTACATCTTCAGCCTTGTTCAGCTGATGAAAATTGATGAACGACTCTACCAGGAAGAAATCAAATTTTGCTCAAAGATTGCGGCCCGCCTCGGCTATGAGCAAGATGTGCTTTTTGAATTGATGCTCAAAGTAAAAAGTGGCGGCAACGATGATGATAAGATGGCTTTGAAGCAACTCACCAAGCAGTATTTAAGAAAGGGGTAAAGCACCACACCCGCTGTTCATCTATTGTTAACAATATCGTAACCAAATTGACTTTGGTAGACGATGCTTTTCCTTGAACTTGGTTAAAAAAAAATATGAGCTACTACAAAACGGTTGATGGCAAAAAAATGGATGGCAATCTGCTTGACATGGCTGAAGAGGCAATAGCGGGTGCCGGTGATGGCCGCATCTCAAAACAGGATGCCGAAACAATGATCGCTGCTGTGAAAGACAGCGGAGAATACACCGATGTTGAAAAAGACACGATGGAATATATCCGTGACAATTTCAAATGGACTGAAGGAGCTGACGAGTGGTTTAGATCAGAGGTTGCACGTTGGGCTTCGATGAAATGAAAGATGAGGGTTTAAAAACCCTCGTCTTTCGGCTCCCACAATTCAATTTTGTTTCCGTCAGGATCAACGATGCTGATCAATTAGAACCACATTCCCGTCTGGGTCGGTGATCATAAAACTTGCAGGCCCAGAAGTTTTCTCGTCTGCTTCATTATTAATCTTTAGTCCCTTACTTTTTAGTTGACGCTGAATCTCTCTGACATCATCAAACTTCTCAATATTTTTGGCGTTCTCATCCCAGCCGGGGTTAAACGTTAAAATGTTGCCTTGAAACATTCCTTGAAACAACCCGATCAACGAATTTCCATTCTTCATGATTAGGTAGTTTTTTTCGAGGGCGCCTCCGAAAACACTAAAGCCCAGGTTCTCATAAAATTGCTTTGAGGCCTTGATGTCCTTGACACTAAGGCTTACAGAAAATGCACCTAATTTCATAGTCTCTGTTGGCTGTTCAAACCCGGTTTTGCTCATTTTTTATTTTTAAATGCTTTCTCATAAATACCAATCCATTGATGGGGCGTCAGCTTTGTAACCAGTTCACCGATCAAATCCAACGGCACGTCTTCTGGTTTTTTAAATCGAATGCATGATTTACCCATATCCAGTTTTTTCGTTGAATGGACTCTCCATTCATCCTGAAACCACTCTAACAATTTCGGCTGCGCATAGATGCCCATGTGATAAACAGCAATAAAATTTTTCTGCGATGCCACGTTTAGGAATGGCAATGGAAGTTTTGGATCGCAATGATAACCATCTGGATAGATTTTGTGGGGCACCACATAGCCAATCATACCATAGTTCATTTCTTCCTGAAAACCTTTTGGTAAATTCTTGAGAATGACTTTTCGAATGGCGCTGATAATCTGCTTCCTATCAGCCGGAAGGGTATCGATGTATTCTGGAACTGTTTTAGATTTGGATTGCATATAAAATCAAATCAAAATTCAATAGATAGATCGCAAACAAAGAATCGATATTCTAAAAACTTGAACCCAGAAACGAAGAGGGCTAAGGCTAGGCCATATAGAATAATTGTTCTTTTCACGGAATCTAAACTACTTAAAATCCCCCAATAATTGGACTTAATCGCCAAAAATAGCCTTTTCAACCCAATTTGATGATCATAAAACTAATTTTATTAGTATTTATAAAACTAATATTTTTAGTATTTATATTTGAGTAATCAAAAAAGACCTATGAAAATCATCAAATCGGGACTAATTGGGGCGAGGGTGGTGCGAGCTAGAGAAGCAAATATTCAATTGTTTCAAATTCGTGCAATTTTTAACCAGCACCGTGATGCATTGGTGAACCGCATATTAACGGATCTAGGCACCTACATGGAATTCAAATTTCGCGTGCAACCAAGTCGAAATGAGCTGATAGAGATTGCGCAAAAGATCGATCAACTGAAAAGTAAGGACGTAGATCTGGAATACTATCAGCCACTGCTGAAAGAGTTGAAGCGGAAGGACGAAATCAAGATCAAGAACGACTACTTTTTTTTGGAGATCGATGAGAGTATCCGGATGAACTTAACCACCCATTTGCATTTTGCAGCCTAAACACTAACAACTCTATGAAAACAATAAAATCTGCCCTGCTGGGCACGAAGCAACTCATTGACACCAACCCAGACGTACTTCTACTGCAAGTACGAGAAATATTAAAAGATCATCGAGAGTTAATCGTCACTCGGATGATTAGCGACCTGCCCACCTATATTGTTTACAAATTCAATGTAAAACCGACTCGAAAAATGGTTGAGTCAGTGAAAGACCAATTGCTTGATCTAAAAAAGGGTAACGTGGATTTGGACAAATACTCCAACGTGGTGCAGATGGTACTCAACCGAGCAGTTACGCACTTAACCAACGAGCCTTTTTACGTTGAAATAGATGAATACTTAGCGCCCTTTATTCAAGTCAGCGAGGTTAAATTTGGATAAAGGACTTACCACTCAATTGGTTCGTCTTTGTCGTCCGCCCCAACTCTTACCTGCGTGTGCTGAAGAACTTGGAGAAGAAGAAGGCCTTGAGCCATGTCTACGCTGCTGGCCTTGACGAGGGACTTCTTTAGGCTTATCCGCATCTCCACTTGTAGCCGTCATGGGAAACGGATGACCATCAATTACTGGTATGGGCTTTCCTATCAACTTCTGTATGTCGCGAAGGAATTCTCTTTCTTCAAAATCACAGAACGAAATGGATTTACCGCTTAATCCTGCGCGGCCCGTACGGCCAATTCTGTGTACATACGTTTCAGGAATATTAGGCAGTTCAAAATTGATCACCGTTGAAAGTTCATCTACATCAATACCGCGTGCTGCAATATCGGTTGCGACTAGTACCCGAGTTTTTTGTAGTTTAAAATTGCTCAATGCGCGCTGCCTTGCATTTTGAGATTTGTTTCCGTGTATGGCTTCAGCATGAACACCAGCTTTATTCAAATCCACTGTTACTTTATCTGCACCATGTTTGGTACGGGTAAATACCAAAGCTGTGATGATTGACTCGTCTTTCAAGAGGTGCAACAAAAGTGATTTTTTATTTTTCTTATCGACATAATACAAAGACTGCTGAATGGTATTGGCCGTTGACGAAACAGGAGTTACTTCAACACGTACTGGATGTGTAAGAATTGAATTTGCCAACGCAGAAATTTCTTTCGGCATGGTAGCTGAAAAGAATAGCGTCTGCCTCTTGGGTGGCAGTTTCGCAATCACCTTTTTCACATCGTGTATGAATCCCATGTCAAGCATGCGATCTGCCTCATCCAACACAAAAATTTTAATATGATCCAACTTGACGAAGCGCTGGTTCATTAAATCGAGCAACCTGCCAGGTGTGGCTATGAGAATGTTGACGCCTGCGCGCAGCGCATCTGTCTGCGATTTTTGAGAAACGCCTCCAAAGATGACAGCGTGTTTCAATTTCAAATGCCTTCCGTAGGCAGCAAAGCTTTCGCCAATTTGAATGGCCAATTCGCGGGTTGGCGTTAGTATTAATGTGCTGATGCCTACACTCGCCTTATATAGCTCATCTTGATACAATAATTGCAAAATAGGAATAGCAAACGCAGCGGTTTTCCCGGTGCCTGTTTGAGCGCATCCAAGTAAATCTTTGCGCTCCAACAAAATGGGAATTGCCTGCTCCTGAATAAGTGTGGGTGTTGTGTAACCTTCTGTTTTTAAAGCCCGAAGAATTGGCTCAATTAGATTTAATTTTTCAAATGACATACTGATTTTTGATATGAGAGACGACTGTTTACTTAATGCCTCTTTGACTAACCTGCTCACCGACTGATGAACGCACCGTTGAAAACGGCTTTTTACGGGAATTGGGAGGATCGAGCATCAAAGGTAATCATTTACCACCAGACTCCCACATGAAAATTGAGTGCTATCGATTGGCCTTGCCTTCAAAACCTGGCCCAACTACCAAACGGCCCGGTTTCTTTCCGGTGTGGTCGCCATCCTTTAGTACCTGTTGCCCGTTCACAAAAACATGTGACACGCCAGTCGCATATTGATGGGGATCTTCAAAGGTTGCTTGGTCTTCGATCTTTGCTGGATCAAAAACAACTACGTCTGCAAAATAACCTACTCTCAAAAGCCCACGTTGTTTTATCTTCAAGTTATTTGCAGGAAGCGAAGTCATTTTTCTAATCGCTTCCTCAGTCGTAATCAATTTTTCCTTTCGGGAATAGTTAGAGAGTAGTCGTGCAAAACTTCCGTACGCTCTAGGATGCGTGCCACTTTCGTTGAAGGGTGCTTCATCTGCCATGGAACCAGCATCCGAACAAATGCTCACGTAGGGTAGAGGCAGCATTTTTTTGATGTTGTCTTCCGAAATTAAAAAGAAAATACAAGGGATACTCGATTTGTCGGCTACTAACAAATCCAAAATCGTCTCGTTGGCGCTCTTGCCGTGAAGGCTTGCCACCTCACTTAATCTTTTTGCCTTGTAGAGTTTATTCAAAGAGTCTGTTCGAAAACCCATCAGCATTACATCTTTGGGATCCGAGTTACGGCTAGGAATGCCTTGTTCCATTTCGAGCAACAACCGCCTACGCATAGTAGGATTTCGCAGCCTCTTTCTCATCTCACGCAACCCACCCTCCTGCACCCAAGTAGGCAACCTCGCTGTAATACTTGTTCCACTGGCATTGTACGTGTACATGTTTGCAGTTATTTTCAAACCTGCTTTTTGTGCGCTATCAATCTTAGCAAGTACGGTGTCAATTTTATTCCAGTTCCAGGTATTGTTTATTTTCAAATGATAAATCTCTGCCGGTAGGTTTGCTTCTTTCGCAATTCGAAAAACTTCATTCATGGCTGGAAGAATTTTATCGCTTTCACTGCGCATATGAGTGATATACATTCCTTGGTATTCAGCAACAACCTTACTCAATTCGATAAGCTCTTCTGTAGATGCATAGTCAGCGGGCGCATAAATCAATGACGTGCCCAGACCCATCGCTCCTTCTTTCATCGAAGCACGAACGAGCTCTTTCATTTGGCTTAATTCCTCCTGATTCGGTTTTTTATTATTAAGCCCTAGCACAATATTTCTAACCGAAGTGGCACCAACAAACGAAGCAAAGTTCGGGCTGACGCCTTTCCTTTTCAGCACCTCAAAGTACTCACCTAGCGAACGCCACAATGTGTCTTTGCTACTGCTCTTCTTCCTCGGCCCAGGGCTCCATCCTTCTCCAAATACCTCTAGCGTTACTCCTTGCTTGATATCGCTCATGGAACGACCATCTTTTAGCAAAGAACCATCTGCCCAACTTAGCATGTTAATAAACCCGGGCGAGACCGCAAGCCCGTTGACATCTATCTCTTCGGTTCCTGTGGCGTACGAAAGATCTCCAATGGCTGCCAATGTATCGGCCTGAATAGCCACGTCCCCTTTATACGGTTTTGCACCTGATCCGTCATAGATGGTTCCGTTTCTAATAATAAAATCAAATTTTTGTTTTGGATGTTGCGCACATGAACTAGTGAAAACACCAACGAAAAATAGAATTCCGATGCAGCTAGCCGATTCCCTCAAACAAGAAACGGTGGTCTTGTATTTTATTGAGTTACAAAACATGTCCATTAAAAACTTACTTACAACCAATACCCTGGACATATTTTTCGATCGCATTAATAGATTTTGCCGTCTTGCTGCCTTTAAAACCTTTGATGTCTGAATAGTGAACTGACTCTACGTACGCACTCAATAATTCTTTTGAAAGTGGCCAATAGGACCAGTGCCATTTCTCTTCCTCATAACCTGTACGACCCGCTGCTTTCGATGTATAGGGCTGACAAAAACCAAACTTTGCCGCGTGTGTAGTCAGCCATTGATAAGTTTTCAATCCTTCTCCCAAATCGAAATACGAATTCTCCAATGAATTTAAGTCCATATCTGTTCCCCAATGGTGACGAGATGTACCAGGCATGGAGCTATACAACAAAATAAGCTTGGCTCTTTTTTCTAAATCAGTAACCTCGGTCAGGTTTTGCCCCTCTACCAAGGTTCTACCTTCCCATTTGTTTTCCCAAATACGTTTCTGTGCTTCAAAATTTCGAGTAGCAGAAATGATGAAAAGTGTGATCCCATCCTGGTTGGCGGCAGAAGCCATTTTCACAAAGGCTTCATATGCTTCTTTCCGTAAATATTTCCCTTGTGCACTTCCTCTGGCTAAATCATCACCCAACTTTACAAAGCGTGAATCTTTAGATTCTTCAAATTGGCCAAGTAAATAGTTCTTGTCTACATCTTGCGCCCCGATTATCGAAGGAAAAATCAAAACACAACAACAAAATAAGATTTTGAATTTTGAATCTTGAATTTTGAATTTGCAATCCATGGAACTACACCCTTTCTTCGATTTGGTTCATCACCTTTGTCTGTACTTGAATTGATTCATGGTGCACTAGACGCAGCAGATCGCGCATGAAACCCTCTTCCAACCCCATTGCCTTTCCGAGAGATACCCGTGTTTTTATAATTTCCTCCCAACGGTTTACCTGTAAGATCGTTACGTTGTTATCTTTCTTGTATTGTCCAATTTTCTCAGAAATCTTCATGCGTGAAGACATCTTTTGCATAATCTCATCATCAAGCTGGTCAATCTGCTCGCGCAACATGCTCAGTGTATCCTTGAACGTTTTACTTTCACTTGACGCAGTGCGTACAACCAACTCAGACAATATTTTAGCCAACACAGCTGGTGTCACTTGCTGCTTCGCATCACTCCATGCAGCATCTGGGTTAATATGACTTTCAATCATCAAGCCAGCCATATCCAAGTCAAGTGCCTTTTGTGAAACAAAGGCGATCAATTCTCGATTGCCCGAGATGTGACTTGGATCGCAGATCATCTCCAATTCCGGAAATCTCGTTTTCAATTCTATGGCCAAATCCCACATTGGCAAATTGCGGAATGGGCCTTTTTCAAAAGATGAAAAACCACGATGGATGGCAGCCATCTTCTTGATGCCCGCTTTGTTCAGTCGCTCCAGTGCGCCTATCCATAACTCAAGATCAGGATTAACTGGATTCTTTACCATCACAGGAATGTCAACGCCTTTCAAACAATCAGCAATCTCTTGTACCGAAAAAGGATTGACTGTGGTGCGGGCACCTACCCATAAAATATCCACGCCTGCTTTCAGTGCTGCTTCCACATGTGCCGCATTTGCCACTTCCGTTGTTACCGGTAGGCCAGTCTCTTTTTTCGCAGTCATCAGCCAGTTCAAACCAATATCACCGGCACCTTCATATTGACCAGGTCTCGTGCGTGGTTTCCAAATGCCTGCACGAAGTGCATGTACTTTTCCCGTGGCTGCGATTTGTTTTGCAGTTTCCACCATCTGCTCTTCCGTTTCGGCACTGCAGGGCCCGCTAATAATGATCGGCTTTTTTACTCCCAACCATTCAGCAATCGATTCAAGTTCCAATCCTTTTTTCATGACGTTCGCAATTAAAGATTCAAGATTTAAAATTCGTTTTACTTTTCCTACTTCTATTTTTTCTTCGGGCGGCTTTCGGGCTATTCGCTACAAGTCCTCCCCCGATGCACACGTTCCAGCACACATGCAATCGGGGTGTGGGCTTTTCGCTTCTATCCCTGCCGCTCGGTAACTGCTATTTTCTGCGCATCTAAGCTTTCAATTTTCTCACCTTTTTTTTCTTCACGCCTTTTACTTTTTATCCAACACCCTTCTAATCTCATTTGCATTAGTCAACGTCTTGACCAATTCTTTTGTGTCCTTCTTCATCAGGTGGTAATGAAATTTTTGAAGATGCATGATGTATTCCAACAACGCTTGACTTAAATATTCCGAATTCTGCTCAAAGATAGGTGCCCACATAGCCGGAGAACTTTTTGCCAACCTCACAGTAGATGCAAAACCACTACCCGCCAAGTCAAAAATATTCTTTTCATCTTTCTCGATATCCAATACTGTTTGCCCCAATAAAAAAGAACTGACGTGTGAGAGATGAGAGACATAAGCCACGTGTTTATCATGTTCGTCTGGCTCCATGAATATCGTGTTCATTCCCACGCTATCAAAAATGTTTTTGGCCACAGCCAAAGATGACTCAGAAGATTGTTCCTTTTCGCAAATGATATTTGTTTTCCCCTCAAACAATCCTTGCAAAGCGGCTGTAGGTCCGGAGTTTTCTGTCCCTGAAATTGGGTGCGCAGCCACAAATTGGGCGCGTCTGTCGTGTTGGGCCACAGACTTGCAGATCATACTTTTCGTGGAGCCTGTATCAATGACCACTGCATTTTTTGCTACGCGATCAAGTATGGAGGGCAAAAGTGCACCGATGGTGTTGACCGGTATAGCCAATATCACTACATCAGATTCCGCAAACGCCTTCTCCTCTGGAAGAATCTCATCGACCAACCCTAGTTCTAATGCCTTTCTCGCATGTCCTTCATTGAAGTCAACACCAATCAGCCTTGTTGCGATTTTTTTACTCCTCAAATCTATGGCGAGTGAACCTCCTATCAAACCTAATCCAACTATTGCTATCTTCATTTTAAAAAGATTGTGGTTGTGTGACTTGAGAGTCAACGAATTCTTGAATTCGGTTGCACGCTTCGTTTAGCTTTTCCTCTGTTGCGCAGAGCGAAATCCGTATATGCCTTCTACCTGTTTCGCCAAAGATAAATCCGGGTGTTATGAACACATGCGTTCCATAGAGTATCTCATCAATCCATTTCTCTACATCATTCACTCCAACAGGCGCCTTTGCCCATACAAACAGACCTGATTGCTGGGTGGAATAGCTGCATCCCAATACATCTAAAATTTTGCATGCCGTATCTTTTCTTTCTTGATACATCGCATTCAAATTGGCGAACCATTCCTTGCCACTTTTCAATGCCTCCACGGCAGCATGTTGCAATCCTAAAAACATGCCGGAGTCCATATTGCTTTTTACGCGCAGCACCGCATCGACATAATGTGCATTACCAGCTACCCAACCAATTCGCCAGCCTGCCATGTTATGTGATTTGCTCAGCGAGTTAAGCTCAAGAGCCACCTCAGCAGCGCCTTCAATACTCAGTATTGACAGTGGATGTTCATTCAAAATGAGTGAATAAGGATTGTCGTTTACGATCAAAAATCTATTTGCTCTTGCCAGATCAACCAGGTCCTTCAATTCCTTGCGTGAAGCTATTCTTCCTGTTGGCATATGCGGAAAGTTGACCCACATTATTTTGACCTTTGAAAGATCCTTTTTTCGAAGACCCTCAACATCGATTTGCCAGTTCGCTTCTTCTTTCATGTCATAAGTAACTGCCTTGGCGCCAACCAATTTCGCCACTGACGCATAGGTTGGGTACCCGGGATCGGGAATCAATACCTCATCTCCTTCATTCACGAAAGCCATCATGGTGTGAAGTATCCCCTCTTTCGATCCCATAAGAGGAAGTATATCAGATTCAACATTCAACGATACATCATACGTGTCTACATAAAAATCCGCAATAGCTTTTCGTAGTTGCGGTATCCCCTTGTAGTTCTGATACCCATGGTTGGCTGGATTCTTTGCCGAAACGACTAAAGCATCAATCGCATTTGTAGCTGGCATCTGGTCAGGGCTACCAATCCCCAGGTTGATTACGCGCCATTCGGGCGTATCAATACTTCTCACCACCGCCAATTTCTTGCTGAAGTAGTACTCTTCTACGTTCTTTATTCTATTTGCAAATTCAATCATTTTCAAAATTCAAAGTTCAGAATTCCACTTTCTACTTGTACTCAATTTTTGCGCTCTTGTATTCACCCAACACATTCAAATTCCTTACTTGCCTCAAAATCTCCCGCAACGCGGTATCATAATTCCTTCTTTTCTTCCATTCTACATCAATATGAATGGAATACTCGCTTGGCTTACCAACAATAGGTATTGATTGGATCTTTGTAAGATTGATCAAGTTTTTCTTCAAAGTCATTAGCGCTTCGGCCAGGCTTCCTACCTCGTTGGCAACTTCAAAACAAAGGGACGCCTTGTTACTATCATGAGTCGTTTGTCTGCCCTTTGCAAGAATCAAAAAGCGTGTAAAATTCTTCTTATTTGTTTCTATTCGCTTTTCAAGAATCTGCAATCCGAATTTTTTTGCTGCGTGCTCGTTGGCAATCGCTGCTGTATTGGTCAGTTTATTTTCCTTTACTTTCCTGGCTGACACGGCCGTATCATCACTTTCTCTGATCTCCACATTCCTAAGCCGAAACAAGAAATCATTGCACTGTCTGATTGCCATTGGATGGGATTCAATGCTTTTAATGTCTGACATCTTTACGCCCGGCAAAGCCAGTAAGTGCATATGGATAGGCAGATAAACTTCCCCGATAATTGAGAAATGAAATTCCTGCAAAAGGAAATAATTAGGAAGGATACTTCCTGCTATCGAATTTTCGATAGCCATTACGGCAAAGTCGGACTCCTCCTTTTTCAATGATTCGCAAAGTGCATGAAACGATAGGCACTCAACAGATTCAATCGAATCTCCAAAATAGGTTTGCGCTGCCACCTCGTGAAAACTAGTGGCAATGCCCTGTATGGCTACTTTCAATTTTCTTTTTTTACTCATCCGATCGTTATGCTACTTCGGTTACTACTACATCAACTATGGCTACATTCTACAAAACCTACGTAGCACAGGTAAAAAAGAAAAGTCCCGGCTTTTACCGGGACTTTTCTGAGTTTCTTTTGTTTTTATGTTTTCAACAAAGCGATTCTCTATCTAATCCCGGTAGGGCTGGATTAAAATAAAAGCTAAAATAAAATCGCTGAGTTTTCATTTTCATAATAATAGAACGAAGGAAACGCAAATTCTTGACATATGCAACTATGGTGTTGTACAACAGAACATTATTTTAAACGCCTAACTGGCGTTAGCTTGAAAATTACATATATTTGAATTACAAAAGCTCTATTATGGTAGCTCAAGATAAACTTACTAACCTACAGCATGAACTTCTAAAGGTGTTTCAATACAACCTAAACGAAACTCAATTAGCGGAAATCAGGCAATTGCTTTCCTCTTACTTTGCTGAAAAAGCAACGGCTGAGATGGACAAGCTTTGGGAGCAAAATAAATGGGACAATAGTACGATGGAAGAATGGGCTGCTACACATACACGCACCTCCTCTAAGCAGTGAAAGTCATTCTTGATAGCAATGCTCTTTTAGTTTGCATATCAAAGAAATCAATCTACAGACCCATTTTTGATATTGTGATTCAAAGAACTCAGCCTGAATAGAAAATGTAAATAAGTTACATATTAAAATGCTTTTAAACTCGAAATATGAAAAATCTCAAAACCTTACTATTTATTTCTTTGTCAATTCTAGCGTCATGCGCTAAAATAGGCAAGCAAGAAGATCATCACCACAATGGCGGGAACTCAGAAGAAAATCCTAACCAAGCATTGTACGATCAAGTGATGGATATTCACGATGAAATTATGCCTCGAGCAGAGGATATTTATCAACTCAAGAAAGAACTTCAAGAAAAATTGACTAGCAGTCCAGAGTTGGCTGAGGGTAAAAAGCAAGAATTGGAACTGGTCATTGCTCAGCTGGATTCTGCCGATCAATCCATGATGGATTGGATGCATCTATTCAAACCTCTCCCGGATTCTGCCGATCAGGAAAAAGCAAGAGCCTATTTAGAATCTGAAATGGAGAGAATTAAAAAGGTCAAAGACCTAATGAACGAGTCGATTGAAAAGGCGAAGGCGGTGAAAAACTAGCTGCTTTGCATGGAGCATCAATTAAAAACCTTTCTTATGGTATAAAAAATGCCCCGCCTTGGTTCGTGTCCCCACCATAGCCGTCAACCTAAGGAAAAAGGCACGGCCATTCGCATGGCCTAGTTTTATTTTCCATGTCTTTTTTAGGCCATGTGACGGATGGCCTTGCCGTTTTTGTTGGTACAAATATAACCGCTCCCATGATCAATGGCTTGTCGCTTGCGACAAAATTATTGGAATACTTTTGCTGCCCTTCTTGTATTCCTTTACGTGATGTCGTTCACTTATCCCGCACAGGTCAATCAACCACTCTGTAAACAGCTCACTGCTTTTCATGATAATGCTTGATATTCTTTTTGATCGGCTCAATATCGTGCGGTGCACTTTATGATAGCTCAAATCCAATCCAGTGAGGTTTCTGAGGTAGCGTACGATCGACCAGTTCAACATGACCCAAAGTAGTTTTATGAGAATAATGCACTCCAATCGAATAGGGTTCATGCCATGTATTTTATGTACCTGCATCACACTTTTCCAAGTCTTGAAGACAAGTTCTATCTGCCAACGAAGAGTATAGAGTTCATAGATTTCACTGGCTGCACATTTTTCCCTTTCCACATTGGTCACAAATAAGTTCAGCCCAATACTCTCCAGTGCATCTTCCCCCAATTTTCTGTTGGCCGATTTTTTCTTGAGACGTTTTTTCTTTTGTTCTTCCGCAAGCAGATTGGCGATAAGCCTTACCGGTGTGCGGACTTGTTCACCAACAAACACGTCCAAATCAATATACTTGCCCTGGGCTTGGTTCAGCTTGCCAATAATGTCTGCCGTTGTGAGCAAATGACACTCCCCATTGTGAAGTGTATAAAAATTCCATTGTGATTTGGCCCGGCTGATAAAATACAGGTCCCTCTTGCTTAACTCTTTAAATGCTTTTGGGGAGCAATACCCCAGGTCCCTCAACAGCAAAGTCTTTGCGGGTATCTGGTCAAGGTTTTTCATTCCCTCAATACTATCTGAATCCAGTGCGGAACCAACCGACAAGGTTGTCACCTTGCCCCCGAGCAATTGGTATTCAAATTGGATTTGGACAAGGGCCTCCCGCCCCTCTCCCCCGTAGCCGGGAAAAGTCCCTGCTGCCCGTTTGGAAACAGCAAACTCCGAACTGTCCATTATCTGGATATCGGTAAACCATTTCTTGCTTGCCGTTTTCTTGGCCTTGCCTGACAATTGATGGCTCATGACCTCCCCAAGAAGATTGGTGAACATGGCTTTCGTGCTTTCGTTGAAACGTTTATCGATGGCCTGTTTGCTCACCGAGGCCCCATGCTGTGATAAGTCTATGCAATACTCTGATAGTGATGGGCTATTGTTCTGGTTACAGAAAAAAACTGTGTCCAGAAAACCCTTGGGTGAAATGGTTGACCTTCGTTTCATGAAACCCGATGATGTGGCCATCGATTCCAGATGTTCATCTGAAACAATAGTTGACAGATAATTTGAAAAACTCTTGATTTTCCTGTTCAAAATGAGATTCAGTTTCTTTTCCTATGTCTTTTTTCCTTAGGTTGACGGCTATGGTGTCCCCACGAACCAAGGCGGGGGTCATATCTAGAGAGCAAAAAAATATTTTTTCAAGAACGGTAGCTACTGCCCAAATCAGGATTAAATGAAAAACATTAAGCAGGATGTATTTCTTAATTGTCCATGCTGAGGAATCCATTGATACTGGGAAAATCCGGGGTAGCAACAGGATGTTGAAACACAAAGCCCCAAATGTAATCAGTCCGTGGAGCCATTCCAGCTGATTGGCAAACGAAAACTCAGACTGTGTTTTGAACAAGTAAAGGAATGCTGTGATAAAAGCACTAAGAATCGAAATCAGCAAAAAATTTTTGCGTCCGTCATTCAGATAGAATGGAAAGAGAGCGCTGAGCCAATCTACAATTTGCTGCGTCCACGAACCTCGTAGCGAATTGATTTCTGAAGATTTAACTGCCTGAGTTTGCTCCATACACAACAAACTTGGAAATTGGCTTTAGGCTTACAAAAAATTGGAGTAAAGCGAGGGTCTTGGGGTAACATGCGTGCCAATCTGGTAAGGTCAAAACCTATCAACCTGAAATTTTTCACGTCAATGGTTCAAAGGGGCGATTTTTGAATCTGCCTTCCACGACCGTGTTTTTTAAAGATTCCATTTTGCATCGTTTGTTTGAGTGCGAAAATGGCAATAAATTTTGTTAGCGAATTCAACCAATCATACCGGAATAAAAATAGTGGGTGGTTGTGGAAACTCAAAGCCTTACATCAAGCCACGTAAATGGATACGCTTTTTTGATCAAAAAAAATCCCTGACTCGTGATCAGGGACTTTGCGCTTACGCTGTTTAAACCAACTGAAAGGTGCCTTTTCAGGACTTAGCTGTGCTCTCAGAATTCAATGACGAAGCAAGGCTCTTATCGTTCAGAAACAAAATAGACTTTCTCGATCAGACCCGTTTTTAGATTAAATATGTAGGTGCCCACTCCAATCATGGGATTTGGCTCCACGCCCGAAATCGATTCGATGGCTATACATTTGTTGCCAAGAATGGTACGGCTAGTTACATGACAGTGCAAATTTGGAAACTGCTTAAAAAAGCCTCCCCATATTTCTCTGATTTGTTTACTGCCTTTGGCGATCGGTACAGAGAGATTTGATAGGTCGTAGATTTCTGCATCGGGAGCATAGCGGGCAACGAACGCATCAATGTTACGTGCATTGTACGCATTTACTTCTGCCTTCGCAAGTTCGTCTACAGTTTTAGGAAGAAGATCCGCGGGAAAGTATCCGTATCCATTCAGATAAACGGTTTCTATTTTTTCCAAGGCATTTATAGATTGTAGCGGATTCTCTTTTAACACAATGAAGTTAGCCACTTTACCACGTTCAATACTTCCAAATAAGCTGGCTACACCAAAACTTTTGGCCACATCAATAGTCGAAGCTTTTAGCACTTGCCAATTGGATAGTCCCGCTCGTTTCATCATCTCAATTTCACGCAGGTATGCAGCACCGTGGGCCACGCCCGGATTACCGGCATCGGTGCCTGTGGCAATAGTAATTCCAAAGTCGGCCACACGTTTCAAATTCACAAGCATAATGCTGTCGCTTTTGGAGGGAATGGAGAATTGTGAACCAATTGCTTTGTAGTTAAATCCATTCAAGTCTTTTGGGTCGAGGTGTTGAAGATCAAGCAATGAACTTAATTGTGTAGGGTCTGACCACGCCAACTCGTGCGAAGTAAAATCAAACTGCTGTTTTAAAATGCGGTAAGTCTGCTGAGCTACCTGCAAGGTGGGGATGTAAACAATTTTCTTGGTCTTTAACGTTTTAAGAAAAGCATTATCGAGGATGGCATCGTCTACACTGTGAACCAACAAATCGGCTCCCAATCGAATGGCTTCTTTAGCGGTGGCTAACTCGGTGGCGTGGACAGCCACTTTCAAATTGTTTTTATGCGCTTCATCAATGGCAGCGCCTACCTCTGCACTAAACTGTTCTGCTTTCTGTCCGGGCAAAACCACCAACCATATTTTAATGAACGAGGGTTTGAATGGCAATTGTTTGCGCACGAGTGCTCGGGCTTCTTCTGCATTGTTTGCTTTGATAATGGGCGGATCGGCTTTATCTAAGTTTGGAGGAGCGTAGGTTGAGATCAGAGGCCCCGTGACAATGGTATGTGGTGCTGCTATTTTTAGATTGATAGAATCTCGGATGGTAAAATTGGAGAGGGGGCCACCTACATCTACCACAGTGGTGATACCATTTGCAAGGTAGTGCTTCATGGTGATGGCATGATTGTCTTTGATCCATTGCTGGTCTTTTTCATAGGACATTACTTTTGTAAAGTCGAAGCCATCGGGGCGTGTGTAGAGCCCTCCGCTTTGAAAGAAATGAATGTGCGAATCCATCAAGCCGGGCAACACAAATTTTCCTTGTCCGTCTACCACAACCGCATCGGCCGGAAGTATTGATTTGTTGCCCGGTAAAATGGATATGAATTTACCTTCCTTCCATACAACAGTTTGATTCTTCAGAAGTCTGCCGGTGATTACATCTACCACAGATACATTTCTGATTGCTTTGGTTTGCGAAAATTCTTTCTTTTCCTTTTCTAATCCTTCGCGCAATTCGCTTAATTCCTTTTTGTTTTGTGTGCCCTCCGCTTTTGCCGAGACATATTCGATGCGTTTTCTAACTTCGCGGTTGAGCAGAATCATGCTATTTTTTGAAATGGAAATGATGCTGTCTTTTCGTTCGGCACCTCCGGCTAATTGGGTAATCAAATCGTTGCCTACAATTTTCCACGTGCCCGATTGCTTACCTTGCGTAGAATTAACCTCGTAGATACCTTTTTCACCGAACGTATATTCGAGCGCTTTTACTAGTTCAATAACAGCATCGGGGTAGGCTTCCATTTGTTTGGCCTGATCCGGATTTACCTTACTGATCCTGTGTATAACCACTTCCGAAAATGCCGTAACCGATTTTTCTTCAATCTTCCATGAGTTAATCAATGGGTTGGTTTGCCCAAACACGGTAGCCACGCTGGCCGTGATGGCGAATACCAAAAAAAGAGTAATTGTAAATTGCTTCATAGTTTGTAATGATGATTTTGCTCAAAGAAACGAATCAGACTTTATTTAAGATTTAATGAGAAACTTTTTGATGATGAAACCCAATATTTTAGTGACGAACACCCCTGCTTCTCGGAATGGTGAATCCGGTCACCTCAAGTGGATGATTACCTTTGTACAATGAATCGCTTGATGACGCCACAACTGAAAAAGGTGATTGGCCACCTTTTGGTCTGGTCTGTTTGGTTTTCCATGCAAGTGTATTTTCTGATTCTGGCCAATCAGGAAATACACATAATAACACTTGTTCAACTGGTCGGTCACTCCCTTGAATTAGCCCTGCTGATCTATTTCAATTTGTATGTGTTGGTGCCCCATTTGCTGGACAGAAGAAAATATGTCTATTATGCACTTAGTGTAATCGGTAGCTTACTGGTCATTTCTTTTGCGAGTATTCATGTTGATTTAGGGGTAACTCAGAGTAAAGATTTTTTGTCTCATTTAGTTGGTGCGGGCTTTTACTTACTGGTCGGAACGTTTATTGGGTTGTTTATGCGGTCGGTGGCCATGAATAAAAAGCTTCGTGAGCAACAATTAATAGCCGAACTGGACTTGCTGAAGGCGCAAGTAAATCCACATTTCTTCTTTAATGCCTTGAACAGCATCTATTCACTCTCACTGGAAAATCCTGAAAAGACCAGTGCGGCCATTCTCCAGCTTTCAGAGCTGATGCATTATATGTTTAAGGTAGCGCAACTGCACATGATTCCCCTCCGCCAAGAAGTAGAATACATCACCCATTATATCCATTTGGAGAAGGCGCGGTTTGGCAATAAATGCGAGGCATCGGTTGAAGTAACCGGCCCAATTGATGCCGTACAGGTTCCTCCATTGCTCTTGTTACCATTTATTGAAAATGCATTTAAGCATGGCACTGAAGTAGCAACAGCACATTCGTTTGTTCGAATTGATATAGCTGTGCAGCAAAATGAAGTTTTCTTTCAGGTGTCGAATTCAATTGGCGATCAACTACCGATGAAGAACAGCTCCGGAACTGGGCTAAAGAACGTAAAAAAAAGATTAGAACTCCTTTTTAAAAACAAATATGATTTGCAGTTGATTTCTGAAAACTCTGTTTACATCGCTACCTTGCGCTTGGACTTGAATTAACGCAAACATGGTTGGCAACAAATCTACATTGCCTTTTCGCTGTGTGATTATTGATGATGAACCACCTGCCATCGTAGTAGTTACCAACTATATCAAACGAATGAACGAGCTTCATTTGGTGGCGGCATTTGGTAATGCCATGGAAGCAAAGAAATACATCGAAGAAAATCATCCGGAGATTATCATTTCTGATATCAAAATGCCGGGCAAATCAGGAATTGATTTCGTAAAGGGTTTGGCGTATCAGCCTTCGGTCATTTTTGCTTCTGCCTATGACCAATATGCAATCAATGGATTTGAACTTGGCGTGATTGATTTTTTACGAAAGCCATTTTCGTTTCAGCGGTTTAGTAACGCCATTCATAAAATCATTAAGCCAAAGATTACTTTACTTCCAGAAGCATCGGAAAGTGATCCCTTTATTTTTTTGAAGGCAGACCGTATCATCCATCGCGTTATAATTTCTCGGATTTCTTACTTTCAAGCATTCGGTAATTATTGTAAAGTGTTTTTTGTAGATGGCACTACACGAATTTACAATTCAAAAATCTCCTCAATTGAAGAACTTGTAAAACCACATGGATTTTTACGAGCACACAAATCATTTGTTATTTCTACCCTAAAAGTAGAATCGTTTACAAGCCAGTCGGTGGTCATAAACCAAACTGTAATTCCGATTGGTGAGAGTTACAAAAAGACCGTAGTCAACTACTTCAAATCCATTTCCAATGGGGGCTTCAATAAAAAGAGCCTCACGACTTAATTGGCACTTTAAATATTGACGGTTAGTCTAATGGTCCAATTGCCCTTTTCGTCATGGAATAGTTTAACTTTGACCATTAACCCAGATTTTGCAGTTGGCTGCAAAATCTGCCCGGAGGGCTGAAGAATACTGACGGTACCGTCAGTATTTTCAGGGTTAACCTTGACCAAAATGCTATGCATTTTGCGTCAACCGCAGGCAAATTTTGCTACTGCAAAATTTGGGATTAACTATCAGGGATGGAAAAACTTTTTGCCTACTTTCAGTCGCAGCATTTCAGCGAAAAAGTAGCTCAAAAAATTGCGAATTCCTTTTCGAAAAAGACATTTAAGAAGGGGGATTTCTTTGTGGAGGAGGGGAAAACATGCCGGTACTTGGGCTTGGCGGAAATATAGAAAACAAAGGTTTGGATCAATTTGCTCGGGCAGTATATCGCTCTTCGCAAACTAGAATTCACATCGTTGTCGCTGATTATGCTGTGGGCTGTCAATGACTCGAGACTGGATCATCTCTGGATCATGTGGCAGTGATTTATAGCTACAGTCAACTTGGCAGGAGATAAGATTTAGAAAGAAAATTACTTGCAAATAGGGTGCTGGTAGCAATCGCACTTTTGAACTGCATATGGCATGTTGCCTTCATTGGTTTTATTCACCAACGAACATAGGACGCGAATGGTAAACTAGAATCCTGTTGATGCGAAAATATGCGTTAGGGATTTTCTTTAATTTTTACCTTTCTTCTTTTGCCCAAAGTGTATTGAACTACTGCTGCTTTTTATTTGCCCGTTGATGTCATAAACAATCGCTGACGTCACTTTCTGTTGAGCCGGTGGAGTAATGCCGTTTAAATTGTGAGAATTCGAGTTGCTGTTGATGAAAAGTGGAGACCTGACAATGGGTTGAGTGGAGTCCTTTTTGAAATGAACAACAGAATTTGATTTACCCACGGTGGTATCTGCCGCTGGTTTGGCTTGCTGAGCAAAAGAAGAAAAAGCGCCAAGGCTTAGAATTAAAATAATTGTTGTTTTCATAGTTAATGGGTCTAATTTTATTTCTGTTATAGATACTCCGCCAGTTGATCGAAGAAGCTAGGCCAAGGCATTTTGCCTTCGCTCTTGCCTAATCGAACGATGATCAAATTCTTTGCCCTATTTACATAAATAAATTGGCCGTGGAAACCATCGGCATAAAAACCTTTTTCCGAAATCCACCATTGATAGCCGTAATAGTCAACGGCCCCTTCTTTTTTATCAGAGGTTGTTGATTCTTCTATCCATTGTTTGGGCAGAAGCTGTTGCCCATTCCAGTTGCCATGGTTTAAATACAGTCTCCCGAACTTGGCAAAGTCACGAGCTCTGGCATTGATGCAGCAGAATGTTTTTTCCAAGCCATTGTTCTTTTTATCTATGCTCCACGTGGCTTCATATTCTGCCCCCAGGTAGCCCCAGATTTTTTCGTTCATATAATCAGTCACATTCTTTTTTGTGGCACGTTCCACAATCAATCCCAGCAATTGCGTATTTACGCTACGGTATTCAAACTTAGTACCCGGTGCGTAATCTGTTTTTAGCCGAGTTAGATAGCCTCGTAAATTTCTTCCATAGTATAACTTGGCCGCCTGCCCCAGCGGGTTGTAGTAACTCTCGCTCGATTTGATGCCGCTGGTCATCTGCAAAAGGTGTTTGATTTTGATATCGTTAAATCCCTTTTTGCTTTTCAATTCTGTAACGTAATTGGTGATGGGCTCTTCCACACTCTTGATGTCTCCATCGGCAATGGCTGCACCAATCAATGCCGAGGTGTACGACTTTGCCATTGAAAAGGAAGCTACTGTGGAACTGGCTTCGTAGCTTTGGTAGTACCGCTCAAACACCAGTGAGTCGTTTCGAATAATTAAAAAGGCGACCGAGTTATTGGCCGCAGCCATAGAATCGATTTTGTAAACCCGAGCCCTGCCCACCCTTTCCTTTTTGATGGCTTCCGTAAACCGAAAAGGTTCAGTTGATTTATTTAGCAGACGGGAGGGAAAGATTTTGTAATCGGTAATATTCGAAAAATTGTACCAGGCAAACCGCCCTACCAAACAAGATTGCAGCGTAATCATCATCACTACCAGAATAATCCAAGTTGCTTTTTTCATACGGAAATTTTTGGGTGCAATTTGATATTGAAAAAAGTAGCCAATGCCCGTTTTATTTAAATTTAAAGCAGCCGCACCTCAAATTGAGCAAAAAACTGAATTTAAAGTTGCCTTTCCATCTCATTTTTGAACTGCGAGGGGGTGGCTCCTGCGTACCGCTTAAAAGCGGCATTGAATGTAGTCTTAGAATTAAAGCCTGCCTCCTGCCCGATGGCAAGCAAGGAATAGTGCCTAAACTTAGGGTTTCTAATGATATTCTTTGCCTCTTCTACGCGGTAGCGATTGACAAAATCATAAAAATTCACTTTCTCCTTTTTGTTGATAATTTGCGAGAGATAGCCAGCACTTACGTCTACATTCGCAGCCAGCATTTCTAGATTCAAATCGGGGTTTAAATAAGGCTTCAGATTTTTCATCGTGTCCATCAGCTTTTGATGATGTTCCTCTGTTTTTTCCGAAAGTGTTGAATCTGTCTTTGAAGGCTCAACCGGCTGTGCAAAAGCAGCCACTTCAAATACTTCGCCCTTGGTATAGGTAGAATAGCCAATCCAGTAAATGACAATCGTCATTCCAATCCATAAGGGGTAATGATGGGCTTGACTAGACGAACCTATAAAAATCTCGTACAAATATGGAATGCTCCAGAGTGCCCAGAGTACCAACAATGCAATGATCAGGGTTCTCAGCCAAACCAACGTTTTATTGGTGAGCGCAGCGTAATTATTTTTTAAGTCGAATTGATAGCGATTAATTTTATATAAGACAAAAACCAAAATGACAATCGCCAAAACAATATTGACTAATTCGCTGATTTCCAAAACAGTATTGTAAATTGAGATATGCTCGGCAAGCCATTTTCGGTCTACCAAAAAGATTACGCCCGAAGCCACCTCAATTAAAATATGAATGGCGAATGGCAGGACCAACCAAAACGTAACTTTCTTAGACGGCTTGAAGCCGGGATTGACCAGGTATTCCACAAAGTATAACAAAGCAAATGGCAGTAGCAGCCCCCAAGTGAAAGGTAAAAAAAATAAGAGCGGGTACTTTTGAAGCAACCCTACATCGTAAGAAAAGTAGTAAAGATTGTTGAGTGAAAAACTAAAAATGAAAAGAGCCAAGTAGGCATGGTACTTCTTTTTAAATTTTGATCCACGTACCAATAAGAATGCTAAAAAAAAGCCTTGAACACAGCCGAAGAGTATCAGAATGTTGAAAACAGTAAAATCCATCAACCTCTAAATAACGCAAATACTTTTCAATAACAAGTTTTAGTTCCTTAATTTCGTTCAGCCACGCAGACAATTATGCATCTTCGAATTCCGGCACAGCACAAGCACTCAAAATATTTATTACCTTAGGGTTGCAGAAAAATACCCATCAAACCCTGGCTAGCGCAAGCATCCGCTTGTGCTTCGAAAGTATGATCAACTAAAACAAAAATGTTTCCCGAAAACACCTACTTCCCCACCTACACTCGCACCGCTATCATTTACATAGGCTGCATTGTCTGTTGCTTTATTGCGCTAGGGGCTATGCCCTATTAAAAAACAGATGCGAGTGTACGATCTTCGGCATTTATCCGCCCTGCTTCTGAGGTAAATATCATCCCTTCCGCCTGTGTTTGCGCAGAGATCCCCGAAGCGATACTCTGTGAGGAAACAAGGCAATACGGCTCATGCAATCAATCTTTGCAGTTGAAATGCAACTACCCGACTTGGGTAAGTCCACCCGTATCCTTCATGTGAAAACAGACGACCAAAGACAGCTCCTAAAAGCATTTAGTATTGATCTGATAAATTAGGTGGATCAAATGCGGAAAACAGGAAGAGCCTGGAAGAAACAATTGCATTGCTGAAAGAACAAAACCAGTCGTTGAGAGAAGAGAATGTAATGTTAAAAAGCAAAGCTAAGAAGTAGGAAGTAAAATGTGCCTCTTTGCAAGCCACAGATTTGAATGATGCGCCTTTCCATTGATAGTAGGCAAACTCAGTATCCCATTAGGCACGGTTAACTTTTTTATACCAAGGTTTTAAGATACTTTTACAAAGTAAAAATAGGTTTTAGGAGACAAATAAAAATGGTATGAAAAGTATTTACATATCTGTGCCTGACAATGAATTCAGTTTCTATATGGCGGTACTAGAGCGGTTTAAAACAGCCACCGTGCTGAAAACTGATGAACTCAAAAATATTTCAGCAGAAATGGATCTGCACCCGTGGCAAATAGAAGAGCTAGAACAAATTCTTAAAGAGGAAGAAGCAAATCCGCAACCTGCTACAGAAGGTAAGTTTTTTTTAACTCAATTACGAAAAGAACTGGATGTATGCCATTGAGATTAAGCCAAAGGCGATCGCCCAGTTAAGGAAAGCTGCTATTTGGTATAATTCTAAGCAGTTGGAGTTAGGTACACGTTTCCTCAATGAACTTGAAAATTCTTTTACTATTTTAGCAATCAATCCTTTCTATGCTAAAAAGTATAAAAACGTACGGGGCTATAACCTTAAAAATTTCCCGTTTCTTATACTGTTTAAAGTAGATGAAGAAAACTTTAAAGTGTCGATAGTGCCTGTTTTTCACACCGCTCAAGATCCGAGAAAATACCCCCAATGAACTATTCCCGCTTTGCCACGAACGATATGATTTGCCCGCGTCAAATAGTTACTTCTTTTTGCGTTTAGATGCACTGTGATGTGGCAACTCTTTCCCTGTTGCTTTCTTCCCTTCCTTCTCACGGTTCTTTTGTTCTAGACGAATATTGTAACGGATCACTTGCCAGTACTCGGCACCATAGCCCACCAAGATTTCAGCACCTGCCGGGATATCTTTCGATGCCTCAATGAAGCATCGTTTCTTTTCCGTAACATATTCAGCATTATTTCGAAGCCCCTCAATCCTTGTAATGCCCATCGCATCGTTTGCAAAATGGGCTACTGATTTTTCTGTCTGCCAGGCATCGATGCAGTTCTTACTATTGAAGTAAAAGACATAACCATTGCGGTCATCTGCCATTTTCTCGACTTCTTTCCAAGTGACTTTCTTCCCTTTATATTCTACAATGCGTGTTCCTTTTGCAATTGCTATTTTGGTGAACAGCCCGCGCCCGGCCCCAGGCAATGTGGACTTCTTAACAATTAGCGATTTCTCTAGTAAGGCCATTTTTGCATGCTGTTAGGTACAAAAAAAACATCCTGACGATTAATCAGGATGTTTCTTATAAATTATTTATAAATCTTATTTGATGATAACATCTACGCCAGACGGCAATTCCAGTTTCATCAACGCATCGATCGTCTTAGTACTGCTTGAGTAGATGTCTACTACGCGCTTATACGTACACAATTGAAATTGCTCACGTGCTTTCTTGTTTACGTGAGGAGAGCGAAGTACTGTGAACTTCTCCTTTTCTGTAGGAAGGGGAATAGGTCCGCTTACGACAGCACCTGTTGCTTTTACCGCGCGCACGATTTTCTCAGATGACTTGTCAACCAAGTTGTGATCGTAGGATTTTAATTTGATTCTGATTTTTTGGCTCATGATCTAAACGTCTTTTAGATTTATTTTGTGGCAACAGCGCCTTTTACTTCTTCAATAACTTTATCAGCTAAATTTCTAGGAACAGGTGAATAGTGAGAGAACGTTAAGTTCGCTGAAGCGCGACCTGAGGTAAGTGTTCTAAGGTCTGTGATATAACCGAAAAGCTCTTTCAGCGGCACATCTGCTTTAATCACTTGCGCCCCACCTCTCATATCCATTCCTTTCATGATTCCCCTTCTTCTGTTTAAGTCACCCGTTACGGAACCTGTATACTCGTCTGGAGAAATAACTTCAACACCCATGATTGGTTCTAACAATTGAGGAGCGCATTTGCGAGCTGCCTCTTTAAATCCAATGCGAGCCGCCAATTCAAATGACAATGAATCAGAGTCAACATCGTGGAAAGAACCGTGGTACAATCTCACTTTCATTGAGTCAATTGGATAACCAGCTAACGGGCCATTCACCATAGACTGCTCAAAACCTTTTTGGATAGCAGGAATGAATTCGCGAGGGATCACACCACCTACGATGTCATTTTCAAACTCCAGACCTGGCTTATCTTCAGGACCTAGTTCGCGTGGCCCAATCTCGAACACAATATCGGCAAACTTACCACGACCACCCGTCTGCTTTTTGTAAACCTCTTTGTGCTCAATTGACTTAGTAAGTGCTTCTTTGTAGGCAACCTGAGGCGCTCCTTGGTTGATCTCTACTTTGAATTCACGCTTCAAGCGGTCAATAATAATCTCCAAGTGCAACTCACCCATTCCACGAAGAATAACCTGACCTGTTTCATGATCTGTATTCACTCGAAGAGTTGGATCTTCCTCCACCAATTTCGCAATGGCCATCCCCAACTTGTCAGAGTCTGCCTGCTTCTTAGGTTCGATCGCATAACCAATAACTGGCTCCGGGAAAATCATCGATTCCAATATCACTTTACGCTTTTCATCACACAAAGTATCGCCCGTCTTAATATCTTTAAATCCAACAACAGCACCGATATCACCTACAGGTAATCTTTCAATCTGATTTTGCTTGTTAGCGTGCATTTGGAACACGCGAGAAATTCTTTCCTTTGATTGAGTGCGTGTGTTATACACATATGAACCAGATTCCAGCACACCTGAGTAAGCACGTATAAAACACAAACGCCCTACGAATGGGTCTGTGGCTATTTTGAATGCCAAAGCTACGAAAGGCTCCTTCTCATCAGGTCTGATGGTCACCGGCAAATCTGTATCAGGATCCGTTCCAATAATCTCATCTTTATCCAACGGTGATGGCAATAATTCCATCACATAATCTAGCATCGTTTGTACGCCTTTGTTCTTGAACGAAGAACCGCAGACCATGGGAACGATTTTCATATCGATTACTGCCTTTCGTAATGCAGACAATATCTCAGCCTCAGTGATTGAGTTTGGATCTTCAAAGAACTTCTCAATCAATGTCTCATCGTATTCAGCAACTGCTTCCAGCAATTTCTCCCGATATTCGTGAGCTTCCTCCTTCATATCGTCAGGAATAGGCACTTCTTGAAAGGTCATTCCCTTGTCATGCTCATTCCAAATGATACCACGGTTGTTGATCAAATCAACCACACCCTTAAAGTTATCTTCCGCACCGATCGGTAATTGCAAAGCAACTGCCTTGCTACCTAATTTATCCCTTACTTGGTTACAAACCCCTAAAAAGTCAGCACCCGAACGATCCATTTTGTTTACAAAACCGATGCGAGCCACTTTGTAGTTATCTGCCAACCGCCAGTTCGTTTCTGATTGGGGTTCTACTCCATCAACTGAACTAAACAAAAAAACAAGACCATCTAACACCCGAAGGGAGCGATTTACCTCAACGGTAAAATCAACGTGTCCCGGTGTATCAATAATATTTACATGATACTCTTTTTGGCGATACTTCCAATGCACGGTAGTCGCAGCAGAAGTGATAGTAATACCACGTTCTTGTTCTTGCGCCATCCAGTCCATTGTTGCTGCACCTTCATGTACTTCACCGATTTTATGGTTCACACCGGCATAATAAAGGATTCGCTCTGTGGTTGTAGTTTTTCCAGCATCAATGTGTGCTGCTATACCGATATTTCTAGTGTACTTTAAATCCCTTGCCATGAAAGATGTTAGAATTAAGAGTTATGATTGAGGATTTAATTAAAATCTAAAATGAGAGAATGCTTTGTTCGCTTCTGCCATGCGGTGCGTATCGTCTTTCTTCTTGATCGCAGCACCTTCGCCTTTGGATGCAGCAAGGATTTCTCCCGCCAGTCTATCCATCATCGTTTTTTCACCACGAGCCCGTGCATAGTCGATCAACCATTTGATACTCAAATTGATCTTGCGTTCAGGGCGAATTTCTACAGGTACCTGAAAAGTAGCACCACCTACCCTACGGCTTTTCACTTCTACACCTGGCGTTACATTGCTCATGGCACGCTTCCATACCTCTAGGCCATTTTCACCGCCCGCTTTTTTCTCTACTTGCTCGATGGCATCATAGAAAATATTGTAGGCAATACTTTTCTTGCCATCGTTCATCATATAGTTCACGAACTTAGTGACCAACGTATCGTTGAACTTAGGATCAGGAAGAAGGTATCTTTTCTTTGGTTTTGACTTTCTCATGGCTAACTATTTTGAATGCTTTATTTCTTTTTTGCCGGTGCTCCCTTAGCTGCCGGAGCTGCAGCCCCTGCCTTAGGACGTTTTGCGCCATACTTAGAACGGCTTTGCTTGCGTCCATTGACACCTGCTGTATCGAGTGCTCCACGTACAATGTGGTATCTTACTCCTGGCAGATCCTTTACACGACCACCGCGCACTAGCACGATAGAGTGTTCTTGAAGGTTGTGGCCTTCGCCCATGATGTAAGCATTCACCTCTTTCTGGTTGGTCAGGCGCACACGGGCAACCTTTCTCATAGCAGAATTGGGCTTTTTTGGGGTGGTTGTGTACACACGAGTACACACGCCCCTACGCTGAGGCGATGAATCAAGGGCTGGAGACTTTGACTTAAAAGTCAATTTTGTCCGACCTTTTCTCACAAGTTGCTGAATGGTAGGCATTTATGTTTTCTTTTAAAACCTTTAAAAATAAGGACTGCAAAGGTATTTAAATTTGGAAGGATGCAAAATTTTGGAGTAAAGAAATTTTGCGGAAGGAGCATTTTTTGGCCATTTCGAAGCCCTAAAAAGAGCTAAAAACCAACTATGCTTCGCCCATTGTACCTCCAAAATTCATTGGGAAAGTGGGAAGGTCATTGGTTTGCTTTATGGCGCCAAATGTTGCCTCGTATTTGCTAATGTTATCTTTCAAGGCGGCCAATAGGCGTTTCGCATGTTCGGGGGTAATCACGATTCGCGATTTGACCTTTGCTTTTGGAACACCTGGCATTAGCCTAATGAAATCAATCACAAATTCGCTATTGGAGTGGGCGATCATTGCGAGATTTGAATAAATGCCTTCCGCAATCTCTTCGGATAGCTCAATGTTTATCTGATTTTGGGGAGGGATGTTTTTGTCGTCTGCCATAATATTTAATTTTTCGGTTAGCCAATAAAATCAATTAGCCAATGGTTACCCATCGGCTAATTGATAATCGATTAATTGACAATTCAATTAGTCTTGCAACTCTTTCACTTTCCGTTCAGGAGCATCGACCATTCGATGGTAGTCTTCTTCAGACCCAACAATCATGTCGTTGAACCTGCGTTGTCCGGTACCTGCAGGAATCAAATGTCCTACAATCACGTTTTCCTTCAAGCCCATCAATTGATCAGCCTTACCACGGATGGCAGCTTCACTCAATACTTTGGTGGTCTCTTGGAAAGAAGCAGCTGACAACCAGCTTTCTGTTTTCAAAGATGCCTGAGTAATACCTTGCAATGTCGGACGAGACACAGCTGACAACGCATCCCGAACTTCTACGATACGCTGATCTTTTCTCTTTAATGAAGAGTTTTCATCACGGAATTCGCGAGGCGTAATGATCTGCCCAACTTTGAATCTTGTTGAGTCGCCAGAATCCATCACCACTTTCTTATCCAAGATCATGTCGTTCTCCTCACGGAATTCAAACTTATCTACATATTCGCCAGGCAAGAAAGTCGTATCTCCTGAATCAATAATCTCTACTTTCTGCATCATTTGACTAACGATACACTCAATGTGTTTGTCGTTGATCTTCACACCTTGCAGGCGATACACCTCTTGAATTTCATTCACAAGATACTCTTGCACCGCAGTCGGGCCTTTTATTGATAAAATATCAGAAGGCGTAATCGCACCATCAGAAAGAGGTTGACCCGCTTTCACGAAGTCATTGTCCTGCACCAAAATGTGCTTGCTCAAAGGAACTAGGTAGCGCTTCTGTACACCATCTTTTGATTCGATGAATATTTCGCGATTACCACGCTTAATACCACCATATGTCACCACTCCATCAATCTCGCTGACAACAGCTGGATTAGAAGGATTACGTGCTTCAAACAATTCTGTTACACGTGGAAGACCACCCGTAATGTCGCGAGACTTACCCATCGTACGAGGAATCTTGGCCATTACTTGTCCAGCCTTGATTTTCTCGCCCGCATCAACTGCCAAGTGAGCTCCTACCGGCATGTTATAACCTTTTGAGTCGGTCTTCCCTTTTACAATGACTGACGGATTTTTCGTCTTGTCACGTGTATCAGTGATCACTTTCTCGCGGTGACCGGTTTGTTCATCGGACTCTTCTTTGTAAGTAAGACCCTCAATGATGGCTTCATACTCGATCTCTCCATCAAATTCGGAAAGGATAACTGCGTTGTAAGGGTCCCAGTAGCAAAGCTCTGCACCTTTTTCAACTTTCTGTCCATCCTTTATTTTCAAGTAAGCACCGTAAGGAACGTTATTGGCAATTAGCACACGCTTCTCATCGTCCAGAATGCGAATCTCTCCAGTACGCCCCATCACCACTTTTACTTTATTCTCATCCTTATCAGTTGTATCAACAGTACGGATGCCTTCGAATTCAATTGTTCCAGAGAACTTTGCTTTGATGTTTGCATCTACCGCAATGTTGGACGCTGTACCTCCAACGTGGAACGTACGAAGTGTAAGCTGGGTACCAGGCTCACCGATTGACTGAGCCGCAATTACACCAACAGCCTCGCCCTCTTGTACCATTTTGCCAGTGGCCAAATTACGGCCGTAGCATTTTGCACAACCACCAAACTTAGTTTCACAAGTAAGAATAGAGCGTATCTCTACTTCTTCAATACTTGTTTCCTCAATTTGTTTAGCAATCTCGTCTGTGATTTCTTCGTTGCCCGCACAAATTAATCTCTCTGTGAGGGGATCGTAGATATCGTGTACTGTCACACGACCCACAATACGTTCAGACAATGGCTCTACTATATCTTCATTGTCTTTCAACGCTGAAACTTTCAAGCCTCTCAATGTACCACAATCATCTTCAGTAATTACCAAGTCATTGGCAACGTCTACCAACCTACGCGTCAAGTAACCTGCATCAGCCGTTTTCAAAGCTGTGTCGGCCAAACCTTTACGCGCACCGTGTGTAGAAATGAAATACTCCAACACATCTAATCCTTCCTTAAAGTTGGATAAGATTGGGTTCTCAATGATTGAACCAACAGAACCCGCCAAATTCTTTTGAGGCTTTGCCATCAATCCACGCATTCCACCCAACTGACGAATCTGCTCACGTGATCCACGTGCACCAGAGTGCATCATCATATAAATAGAGTTGAACCCTTGTTGATCTTCTTCCAATTGCTTCATCAGCGTATTGGTCAACATCGTGTTGGTTCTGGTCCAAATGTCGATTACCTGATTGTAGCGCTCGTTGTCAGTAATCAAACCCATCATGTAGTTATTCCAAACAGAATCAACTTCTTTCTGAGCTTCTTCAACTAACTTCTTTTTCTCCGCTGGCACCTTCACATCACCTAACCCCATTGACAAACCTCCACGGTAAGCCATTTGAAAACCAAGTTCTTTGATATCATCCAAGAACTTAGCAGTCTTAGCTTGACCAGCATACTTAAATACTTCTGCGATAATGGTTTGAAGTTTCTTCTTTGTCAAAAGTTCATCTACAAAACCAACTTCCTCAGGTATCACTTGATTAAAGATCACTCGACCCGTTACGGTCTCGATCATTTTTCTAGTAACAACACCTGTCTTTTTATCTTTTACGTTAGCTTTTACCTTGATGATGGCATGCTTCGAAAGCTTGCCTTCGTTGTAAGCAACCACTACCTCTTCAGCAGAATAGAAAGTTTTGCCTTCTCCTTTTTCGCCTTTTCTTCCCTTCGTCAAATAGTATAGACCCAACACCATGTCCTGAGAAGGAACGGTAATAGGCGCACCATTTGCTGGGTTCAAGATGTTATGAGATGAAAGCATCAATACAGATGCTTCTAAAATAGCCTCTTGACCTAATGGAATGTGCACGGCCATCTGGTCACCATCAAAGTCAGCGTTAAATGCAGTACAAACAAGGGGATGCAATTGGATTGCTTTTCCTTCAATCAACTTAGGCTGGAATGCTTGTATACCTAATCTATGTAGGGTTGGGGCGCGGTTGAGAAGAACAGGATGTCCTTTCAATACGTTCTCCAAAATATCCCAAACAACCGGATCCTTTCTATCAACAATTTTCTTTGCAGACTTCACGGTTTTCACAATACCTCTTTCGATCAGCTTGCGAATAATAAATGGCTTGAATAATTCAGCTGCCATATCTTTTGGCAAACCGCACTCATGCAATTTCAATTCAGGACCAACCACAATTACCGAGCGGCCTGAGTAGTCAACACGCTTACCTAATAAGTTTTGGCGGAAACGTCCTTGCTTACCTTTCAGCATATCGCTCAACGACTTCAAGGCACGGTTACCATCCGAACGTACAGCATTCACTTTACGCGAGTTGTCGAACAATGAATCGACTGCCTCTTGTAACATGCGTTTTTCGTTCCGTAGAATAACCTCAGGAGCTTTGATGTCAATCAATCTCTTCAAACGATTATTGCGTATGATCACACGTCTGTACAAGTCATTCAAATCGGAAGTCGCAAAACGACCACCATCCAATGGCACCAATGGACGTAACTCAGGTGGAATTACAGGAACCATTTTAATGGTCATCCACTGCGGACGATTTTCAACGCGAGTGTTTGCTTCACGGAAAGCTTCGACTACTTTCAAACGCTTTAATGCCTCCGCTTTACGTTGTTGAGAAGTATCGGTTGCCGCCTGGTGGCGAAGTTCATAGGAAAGTTCATCCAACTTCACACGGCTTAATAACATCTCTAGCGCATCCGCACCCATTTTTGCAATAAACTTCTTTGGATCAGCATCATCCAATAACTGATTCTCACGTGGAAGCTTGTCTACTATGTCCAGATATTCTTCCTCGGTCAAGAAGTCAAGGCGGTTAATACCATCTTCCTCTTTTATTCCGGGAGCGATTACCACATATCTTTCATAGTAAATAATCTGATCTAATTTTTTGGTTGGCAAGCCTAACAAGTAACCGATCTTATTTGGCAAGGAACGGAAATACCAGATGTGAGCAACGGGTACCACCAATTCGATGTGCCCCATGCGCTCACGCCTTACCTTCTTCTCCGTTACCTCTACACCGCATCGGTCGCAGATAATACCCTTGTAACGAATACGCTTATACTTTCCGCAATGACATTCCCAGTCTTTTACCGGACCGAAAATACGCTCACAAAACAAGCCGCCCATCTCTGGCTTATACGTTCTGTAATTGATGGTCTCCGGTTGCGTGATCTCACCATGCGAGCTTTCCAAAATTGATTCTGGCGAAGCTAAACTGATAGTGATTTTTGAGAAATCGTTGTTGATCTTTTTATTTTTTCTGAAAGACATGCTTGTTGAGTTTTCAGTTAACTAATTCACTTTTAAGTCCGAAAGTTGATTAGTCCGAAAGTCCGAAAGCTTAGCTTACCGACTTTCGGACTCCCCGACTTTATTAATCCATCGTAATCTCTAATGCGAGACCACGCAATTCGTGCACTAACACATTAAACGATTCTGGTATATTCGGCTTGCGCATATTCTCGCCTTTTACAATGGCTTCGTATGCTTTAGCGCGACCAATCACGTCATCTGATTTAATTGTCAAAATTTCCTGTAGGATATGAGAAGCACCAAATGCTTCGATCGCCCATACCTCCATTTCACCGAAACGCTGACCTCCAAATTGAGCTTTACCGCCCAATGGTTGTTGCGTAATCAATGAATAAGGTCCTATAGAACGTGCGTGCATCTTATCGTCCACCAAGTGACCTAACTTGAGCATGTACGCCATTCCTACAGTAACAGGTTGATCGAATTTGTCTCCCGTCAATCCATCGTACAAATACGTTCTGCCAAACTCTGGCAACCCAGCTTCTGTCAACTCTGCTGAAACTTGCTCTAATGAAGCACCATCGAAAATAGGAGTAGCATACCTGCGACCCAATTTCTTTCCAGCCCACGCCAACACAGTTTCATAAATCTGACCCAAATTCATACGAGAAGGTACACCCAGCGGATTCAAGCAAATATCGACCGGAGTTCCATCTTCCAGGAACGGCATGTCTTCTTCACGAACAATACGAGCAACCACGCCTTTGTTACCGTGGCGACCCGCCATTTTATCACCCACTTTAAGCTTACGCTTTTTAGCGATGTAAACTTTGGCTAGCTGTACGATACCTGTTGGTAACTCATCACCGACTTCCAATGTAAATCGTTCTCTCTTAAACGTACCTGCGATAGAGTTACGTTTATTAAGATAGTTTTTCACTAATTCAGAAACCGAGTCATTGGTTGCATCATCAGTCGTCCAACCATCTAAGCTGATGTCCACAATCAAGTTCACTTCCTCTGGCACGCTATAGTTACTTTCGTCACGATAGATGTTCTTGTCAGGGAACAGATTGCTTTCAATCACCTTGCTTGTGAACTTCACTCCCTTGCTAATGAGTTCGTCTCCAAACTTATGCTTTACTCCCTGGCTGGTTTTGCCAGTCAATAGATGCGTAAGCTTCTTAATCATCTCATTCTTAAGATCCGTCAAGCTCTTGCTATAACGGTTCTTCAGCGCATCCAATTCCTTTTTAGACTTGGTACGTACGTCCTTATCTTTCTTAGGACGAGAGAATAACTTCGTATCGATTACAACACCTTTCAATGATGGCGGTGCTTTCATTGAAGCATCCTTCACGTCACCTGCCTTATCTCCAAAGATAGCTCTCAATAATTTCTCTTCTGGTGTTGGATCTGTCTCTCCTTTTGGAGTGATTTTGCCTATCAGGATATCGCCTTCTTTCACTTCAGCGCCTACTCTGATAATACCATTCTCGTCCAGATGCTTAATCGCCTCTTCGCTCACATTTGGAATCTCAGAAGTCAATTCCTCCTCACCACGCTTGGTGTCTCGAACTTCCAACTCAAACTCCTCCACGTGAATAGAAGTATAGACATCATCTCGAACAACACGTTCTGAAATAACGATCGCATCCTCAAAGTTATATCCTTGCCACGGCATGTAAGCCACCAACAAGTTTTTACCTAATGCCAATTCTCCATTTGCTGTTCCATATCCCTGACACAGTGGTTGGCCTTTTGACACCTTATCACCTTTCTTAACAAGTGGCGTTAAATTGATACAAGTATCCTGATTGGTTCTTCTGAACTTTATCAGGTTGTACGTTTTATACTCATCATCGAAGCGAACCATTTGCTGGTCTTCTGAAACGTCATACTTAATGACAATTTTCTTCGCATCTACAAATTCAACCGTTCCACTTGAATCAGCCAATATCAAGGCTCTTGAATCCAACGCAATTCTTCCTTCCAAGCCAGTTCCCACGATAGGTGCTTCGGCACGCATCAATGGCACCGCTTGACGTTGCATGTTCGAACCCATCAAGGCACGGTTTGCATCATCGTGTTCCAAGAAAGGAATCATCGAAGCGGCAATCGAGACAATCTGGTTAGGGGCAATGTCCATATAGCGAATCTCTTTTGGATCCACCACCGGGAAATCTCCCTCGAAACGAGCTTTCACTTTCTCGTTTTCAAGTTCGCCACCTGCTTTAATTTTCACATTCGCCTGGGCGATGTTATGCGTATCTTCTTCTTCGGCAGTCAAGAAAATAACATCCTTCCCTTTTACTTTACCATTTTCAACTGAGCGATAAGGAGTTTCGATAAAGCCCATCTTGTTCACTTTTGCGTGAACACAAAGGGATGAAATCAAACCAATATTTGGTCCCTCGGGTGTTTCAATGGTACATAAACGACCATAGTGGGTATAGTGCACATCTCGTACCTCGAAACCTGCACGCTCACGCGACAGACCTCCTGGCCCGAGTGCCGACATTCTTCTCTTGTGTGTAATCTCAGCCAATGGATTCGTTTGATCCATGAACTGTGAAAGTTGGTTTGTTCCAAAGAACGAATTGATCACGGAAGACAATGTTCTCGCATTGATCAAGTCAACCGGCTTGAAATCTTCGTTATCACGAACGTTCATTCTTTCTTTGATGGTTCTGGCCATACGTGCCAATCCTACACCAAATTGAGAATACAATTGCTCACCTACAGTTCTTACACGTCTATTGCTTAAGTGGTCAATATCATCCACAACAGCTTTAGAGTTAATCAAACCAATCAAGTATTTCACGATGAGGATAATATCCTCAGTCGTTAATACGCGTTGATCGAAGCTTAGGTCAAGTCCTAGTTTTTTGTTGATCCTATAACGCCCCACCTCACCTAAGTCATAACGCTTCTCACTAAAGAATAAACTCTGAATGATATCGCGAGCTGTTTGTTCGTCAGGAGCTTCTGTATTTCTTAATTGACGATAGATTTGCTCGACCGCTTCTTTTTCTGAATTTGAATTGTCTTTCGCGAGCGTATTAAAGATGATGTAGTAATCGGCCACGTTCACATCTACGCGATGAAGAATTACCGACTTCACACCCGATTCAATGATCGTGTCAACATCCTCAGCTGTGAGGATATGATCTCTCTCCAACAACACTTCGTTTCGGTCAATTGAAACAACCTCACCCGTGTCTTCGTCCACGAAATCTTCGGTCCAGGTTTTCAACACCCGAGCTGCTAGTTTGCGGTCAACTGATTTTTTTAGGTTAGGCTTATTAGCCTCCACTTCTTCTGACAATCCAAATAGATCAAGGATATCTTTGTCAGTTCCATACCCGATTGCTCGAAGTAAAGTGGTAACTGGAAACTTCTTCTTCCGATCAATGTATGCATACATGACCGCGTTTACGTCTGTGGCAAATTCAATCCAAGAACCTTTGAAAGGGATAATTCTGGCTGAATAGAGTTTCGTTCCATTAGTGTGTTTACTCATGGCGAAAAACACACCAGGTGAACGGTGGAGTTGAGACACAATCACGCGCTCCGCACCGTTGATAACAAAAGATCCTTTCTCCGTCATGTACGGAATATTTCCTAGGAATACTTCTTGCTCAATGGTTTGAAAATCTTCATTGTCTTCATCATTACATGTAAGACGAAGTTTGGCCTTCAAAGGCACCGAGAAGGTTAATCCACGATCGATACATTCGTCCACGTCATACTTTGGCGGGTCGATGGTATAATCCACAAACTCCAACACGAAGTTCTCGCGCGAGTCTGCGATAGGGAAATTCTCAGCGAATACTTTAAACAGACCTTCATTCTGCCTTCTTTCGGCAGCCGTTTCTATCTGCAAAAAGTCTTTAAACGACTGAAGTTGAATATCCAGAAAGTCTGGATACTCCAATACTTTTTCGATTGATGAAAAATCAATCCTATTATTTGATGTCTTCTTTGCCAAGGTGCGTACAGTTTAAAATTTTCCCGGATAAGACTTAAAAAACCAATAAGCTGGGGTACAAGTATAAACAGGCAAACCCCAACCCTATTTGCATAGGAATGGGGCCTGAAATACCTTTCAGACGGTACCGATCGCCCTCAAGAATTATTTCAACTCTACTTCAGCGCCTGCCTCAGTAAGTTGCTTCTTCAAGTTTTCTGCTTCGTCTTTTGGTAAGCCTTCTTTGATAGTCTTTGGGGCTCCATCAACTAAATCTTTTGCTTCTTTCAAGCCAAGACCAGTCAATTCTTTCACCAACTTCACGATTTGTAGTTTGTTTGCACCTGCAGATTTCAATACTACATCGAAGTTAGTTTTTTCAGCAGCAGCAGCACCGCCAGCAGCACCACCAGCCGCAGGGCCAGCAACAACTGCAGCAGCAGCAGGCTCAATGCCATATGTTTCTTTCAAATAAGAAGCTAATTCGTTTACTTCTTTAACGGTAAGTTCTACCAGTTGGTCGCCAATTGCTTTTACGTCAGCCATGATTGTAAGTGTTTAAAATTTTGAATTCAATTATTGTTTTCTTTCTTCCAATGCCTTTACTAAACCTGCCACTGTGTTCTGTCCACTCAATAAAGCGGACAAAACGTTCTTGGCTGGAGATTGCAGCAAGGAAATAATATCTCCGATTAGCTCGTTCTTCGATTTCAAATTAACGAGCGTATCCAGATGTTCTTCGCCCACAAATATGGTAGACTCAACAGACGCACCTTTCAAACCGGGCTTACCTTCCATCTTCGAGCGATATTCTTTTATCACTTTAGCGGGGGCATTGCCGGATTCTTTTGAGAAGATAACACCTGAAAATCCGTGGAGCACTTCAAATAATTCTTCGTAGTTACCGTTACCTTTCTGTCTTTCTAGAGCTTTGCGGATCAATGTGTTCTTGTATACGCGATATTCCACACCTGCTTTGAAACACAATCTGCGAAATGCATTGATCTGAGCCACTGTTAAGCCAGAAGCATCGGTAATATAGAAGTGGTTGTTCTGAGAAAACTTCTCAGCCAACTGTTCTATGATAATTCCTTTTTCTTCTTTGGTCATTGTCTTAAATATTATAGACCCTTTTTAAATAGAGCTTGAATCAACTTCGATACCCGGACTCATCGTGGAAGACAGGGAGATACTTTGCAGGTATGTTCCCTTCGAAGAAGCGGGCTTCAACTTTACTACAGTATTAATAAGTTCAGCAGCATTGTCTCTGATCTTTTCTGCGCTGAAGGAAGCCTTACCTATACTTGCATGAATGATTCCTTGTTTGTCAATTTTGAAGTCAACTTTACCCGCTTTTACATCCTTCACTGCCTTTCCAACTTCAAGGGTAACTGTTCCTGACTTCGGGTTCGGCATAAGGCCGCGAGGACCTAATACTTTACCTAGTCTACCTACTTTAGCCATTACGGTGGGCATTGTGATGATCACATCAATGTCCGTCCAACCGGCTTCAATTTTTTGAATATAATCGTCCAACCCAACGTGTTCCGCACCAGCATCTTTTGCCTCTTGCGCTTTGTCAGGCGAGCATAGTACTAATACGCGAACTGTCTTTCCTAAACCATGTGGAAGAGAAACAACACCACGCACCATTTGGTCTGATTTTTTCGGATCGATCCCTAAACGGATATCTACATCAACTGACGGATCAAACTTAGTGAAGGTAAGATCCTTCAATACTTTAGAAGCTTCCGCCAATGTATACACCTTATCAGGATCATACTTTGCGAGAACTGCTTTTCTGTTTTTTGAAATTCGTGCCATTTTTTATTAGTTAATCGTTGTCCGTTATCGCTATTAGTTTGAATGATTTTGGTCGCTCGACCTAATAACTTTAACTTTTAACTTATTTATCCCAAGGGGCTGCTCCACTTACTGTTACTCCCATGCTTCGCGCTGTACCTGCTATCATTTTCATGGCAGAATCAACTTTGAATGCATTTAAATCCGGCATCTTAAGCTCAGCAATCTTCTTAACTTGATCCCAAGAAATAGAACCAACTTTAGAACGATTAGGCTCTTTTGATCCTTTCTGCAATTTGATGGCCTCCATAATTAACACAGCCGCTGGAGGAGTCTTAATCACGAAGTCGAACGACTTATCGTTATAGATAGTGATCAATACAGGAAGAACTTGTCCTGGCTTATCTTGCGAGCGTGCGTTGAACTGCTTGCAAAAATCCATGATATTCAACCCTTTGGAACCAAGCGCGGGACCTATAGGAGGTGCAGGGTTAGCTGCGCCACCTTTCACCTGCAATTTCAAATAACCTAATACTACTTTTGCCATACCGCTGTAATTGAATTCGTTCTATTATTACTCTAATTTTTCAACTTGCATGTAACTAAGTTCTACCGGAGTGTTACGTCCGAATATTTTAACCATTACATTCAATTTCTTCTTGTCTTCGAAAATCTCTTCTACCGTTCCGGTAAACCCGCTAAACGGTCCGTCCATTACCTTCACGCCCTCCCCTTTAATAAAAGGAGTCTCCAATTTTACTTCAAATTGATCGATCTCATCAACCTTGCCTAGAATCCGATTCACCTCTGACTGACGCAGAGCGACAGGTTCTTTATTTGTCGCACTTGACCCGTTGTTGCCTAGGAAACCGATTACACCAGGTATGTTGTTTACCGTGTGGTAGGCCTCTCCGTTTGACAAGTCTGCAGAAACAAGAACGTATCCTGGAAAGAAGTTTCTCTCTCTCACGCGCTTTTTCCCATTTCTCATTTCATATACCTTCTCAGAAGGTATCAGCACCTCTGGAATAAAACCAGTCAACTTTGAGCGCTCTATTTCCGTAAGGAGATAAGATTTTATTTTCTTCTCTTGGCCACTAACGACCCGCAATACATACCACTTTAATTCACCTACTGCTGCTGCCATGTCTTAGAATTCTTTATAAAACCAAGCCAAAGCATTATTAAAACCCAAATCAAAAAGACCAATCACCAAAGCGAAAATCAAGGAAGCGACCAGTACTAAAATGGCACTACTCTGCAATTCGTTGAATTTTGGCCAAGAGACCTTGTTTTTGATCTCGTCAAAAGATTCAATGATATAGTTTTTTAGTTTTTCCATTCTATTTCATTTGCACCAACCTTCGCTAAAGCTATGGTAGGTAACTCATTTATTCGCACGGGTGGAGAGACTCGAACTCCCAGCCAACGGTTTTGGAGACCGCTACTCTACCAATTGAGCTACACCCGTTTATTAATTTCTGCTCTCCCTGTATTTCGCCCCGTTTGCTTTTGTTCAAAACCTCCCTTTAAACCATCTTTTCCCACCCTAAATTCAAAAGGACTGCAAATGTAGGGGAAAAGGCCACAAAACAAAAACGTTTCTGAGAAAAATATGGCAAACGTCTGTCCATTGATTATCAGATATTTAGCAATGTCACCCTTTGCCGAAGATCGAGTCCGTAAACCTAGCTTAAAACCGGTAGGCTCGAGTTGTGGTAAATTCGTCTTACTGGAAAATCGCTTCTGGAAAATATCGAACCTATCCAACCATCTTTTCATCTGATTTCAGTCGAAAGACTTGGTGTAAACCTTCAACCCAAAATATGCATTGGGAATGCACAGTTTTCCCAACGGGTTTACGAAAACACTGGAGCCCAATGGTTTTGTTAAGGTTTAACCATAACCATGAAAATCACCAATTCGGTTGTGGTTACGGGACAAACTATTGATTTTCATTCGTCAAGGGTCTATTGGAAAATTGCAATGCGTAATCCGGGTTAATTTACATCAAACTCCATGTTTTACTGTAAAACAAATTCATTATGATAGCGATTCACTCAAATCTCAAAAATACTATAAAAAAGCCCCGATTTCGGAGCTTTTTTTAGGTTAAAATATGCCTCGTCCTGAAATAAGTTGACACAAAAGTTAACTTATTATGACATTAGCAAATGAAAAGAGGAGTTCATTAAAGCGCACGCAGCGGGACTACAGTTTGGCTTTCAAATTACAGGTTGTTGATGAGATAGAAAAAGGCCATCTCACCTATAAGCAGAGTCAAGAGAAGTATGGTATTCAAGGCAGAAGTACAGTTTTGATATGGCTAAGAAAGCATGGAACTTTGGATTGGACAAGCAAAGTTCCCATGAAAAAGAAAGCCCCGCCAAAGACATTCATATCTCAACTGGAGGCCAGGATCAAACGACTCGAGGCTGAGAAAGAGATTCTGAACCGCGCGATAGATATAGCCGATAATAGATTAGGTACAGATATCAGAAAAAAGTACTTGCCCCTGTCGCAGCAAGCTTCCGAAAGGCAACAGGGGGAGAACGATATACAATCGGACAAATAGCCAATACGCTAGGGTACAGCCGTCAATATGTTTATAAGCAGCGAGCGGACTCTGTTGGTAAAATCGAAAAGCAACAAACCGTAAAACAGCTAGTGGACAGGGAACGGAAGTTACTGCCCCGGTTAGGCACTCGAAAAATGTACCACCTGATCAAACCCACTTTGGAAGAGTTACAACTGAAGTTTGGTCGTGACAAGTTATTTGAACTGATCCGATATTATGATTTACAGATTAAGCCCAAACGCAGATATGTACAGACGACCATGAGTAAACATTGGCTACGTAAATGGCCCAACATAATCAAAAACAGAAGTGTCATACGCCCCGATGAAGTCTGGGTTAGTGATATTACGTATCTGAAAACAGAGCAGGGAAATTGCTATTTGAATATGATCACGGATGCCTATAGCAGAAAAATAGTAGGCTATGCTGTTGCCGACAATATGGAAACAGAAAGTATGATCGGAGCGTTGAAAATGGCTGTAAAACAACGGACACCCAATTCAGTGGCTACAATTCGTCATTCCGATAGAGGGTTACAGTATTGTAGTAAGGAATACGAATCACTCACTCAAACAAATAACATCCGTCTAAGTATGACTGAAAATGGAGATCCATACGAAAATGCACTGGCTGAACGTATGAATCGTACCATAAAAGAAGAATTTGGAATGGACAGAGTATTGAAAAGCAAAGAGCAGGTAAATCAATTAGTCCCAGAAAGTGTAGCTTTGTACAATCAGAAACGACCACACTTGGCATTGAATATGAAAACGCCAGAGCAGGTTTATAAAACAAAAATCCCGGTCACCTCAGGCAACCGGGACTTATTTTAAATCTGTCAACTTATTTTAGGACGATTCAATATTACAATCAGCAGGAAAACTTGGCAAGTGAAAGTCTCCAATCTCTATTTCTTAGATTCATATACCAACAAGCTATTCCCGTTGACATAAAAAATATTATCCGTTACCGGGTCGATTTCATATTCAGGGCGATCGTTGGCAAAACTGATTTTATCAAGTTCTTTTCCGTCTTCCTTCCTAACCTTAATCAATAATTTTTCCTTGTTCTCTCCCTTCGCAAAAACAAAAGCATAAGCAGAGTTTTGTTTCATTGCTTTGAACCGACTTGAAAACTTATCTGCCAGACTAAAAAGATTTTCAGCTCCCACTAACAACACTTCTGCTTCTGCAAGTTTTGTGTTATCAGCCCGCCTTACAACGGACTCGCGCAGTACTCCATTTTCATCCCGATAGGTCATTCGCCATTCCGAACCAGCTATGGCTTTTCCAACTGCTTTAGCTCCAAGAGCAATTCCACCAACGGTTGCTGCACCCTTAGAGAGCTGCCGTGTGCCTTCGCCAGGTTGCTTGTATACATTGTGGTATTTCACTTTTCCGGTCATGTCTACACCCATCAATTCAACTTGGCCAGTAAGAGATACGCCCCAACCGAACAAATCTATGCTGCTGATTTCATTCTCATTCTTGATGTTCACCTCAGCAAAAGGCTCAGGTTTATCAGTGCCATTGGGATCAAACTTGTACAGCTTTTCATCATTATAGACCAAGAAAAGATCATTGACCTTATCGTACGTGGACAAAACCGGACGCTTTTCGTTGAACTTGATGTTCCGCTTCCAAAGCTTTGCTCCTGATTTGTAGTCCACCATATTGCCATAGCTGCTCGTTAAATAAAAAACTTTCTCATCAACTTTATCCAAGTACATTATTTCGTCTTCCTTGTTGTCGCATATCTCAATAAATTTTTTCCATTTCTTCTCGCCATTTTGGTCAATCAGCATCATCTCATTTTCAGCCACATAGAGGTAGTCGTTGCCTATTGGAATCACGCGTTTCAACATATCTCCACGAGCATCTTTTTTCCAGATTTTCTGACCTGTTTTAAGGTCGAAAAAATTAAAGCCAGAATAATGTGCAACTAGGAGTTTATCACCCCAATCTTCCGCATATACAATATACTTTGTCTTAATCGGGCTATCCCAAAGACCTTTACCCGTACTTACGTTTAGTACCGATAGCTCTTGCTTGTTGCCCAGCAGGCCAACTGATTCAGCTACAACAATGTTACTCCCATTTTGGGTAGGATAAAACACGCTGTATTTATCAGTGCTTCTCCACATCAGCTTACCCGTTAGGCGGTCAAGGCAAGAAAGTATGCCATAGTTGAGCATGTATATTTTGTCTTTATATGCCATCGCCTTATCAGGATATTGTTTCTGTAGGGTGAGCGCAGAAGTAAGAATTGAAGCAAAGCTTTTTGCATCACCAATTTCGGTTTTCCAAATTTGGTTACCTGTTTTCAGATCAATAAGTAAACTTTTAATCTTCTTATCCTCAGTTATGAAGAACAAATACTCATTCGATTCGTAGAGTAACTGCGATGTAATCACTGCGAATTTCTCATTTGCCGAATTGTAAACTAATTTTCCCGTTTCAGAGTTGATCAGAACGAATTTATAATTAATGAGCCCTTCAATGTAGGGTGTTCCGGGCACGGCCTTAATCGATTCCTTTTTTTTGATAAAATTTAACATATCAGGATCAGCTAGCACATCTAACACACTAGCCCCCCCTATCTCATCTTTAGTAACTTTCCATTTCTCCGTTTTGGCGTCTGCATCAATCCCGCGTATATTTTCTCCCTCCTTGATTACAATAGTGCCTGTAAGTTCGCTTTGGGTGATGGCGCTTATGTTATTTCCCATGGCAAGTGTCCGGTCAGGGCCTCGTTGAGCAATTGTTAATGGAGCAACTAGGCCACAAAGGATAGTGATGAAAAAAAATTTCTTCATAAATTTTTACATTGATTAGAATCAAAAATAGTGAACGTAACAATGCTATTAATCTAATCGGCCAAAATTAATTTTTTGTAAAATTTTTTTGGTGATCTCATTTATGTAAGCAGCAGCAAAGTGTGGTTTTTAGGAAGTTAATATATTGAAAATCAACACTTTAAGAGGATTTACCCCTGCTAATCCCTATGCTATTGTTGTCGGAAGGGTCGAGTAGGCAAGGGCATTCCAGCCCAAGCAGCTCCAAGAACCGTACGTGAAAGTCTCCCTTCATACGGCTCGTATTATCCAATCACGCTATTATCCCGATCGTCCAATGATTGAACCCAGATTATGCAATAGAATTTCTATTGCATAATTGACGAATGAAAATCAACGATTTAGCCCCAAGTAAGAAAACCAAGTTGGTGATTTTCATTGTCAGGTCAGACGATAAATGTCTGACTCTGACCGCAAGCGTCACGAGGTTTAACCTTGACATCCGCCTCAGGCGGATCGTCAACCCCCTGGGCAAACTATGCATTCCTAATGCATAGTTTGGGTTTATGCAACTTAATCACAATAGCTCATTCGCCAAATTGGCCAGTTCTGAACGCTCACCTTTCTCAAGGGTAATGTGGGCATACAACTCATGGTCTTTGAGTCGGTCGATGATATAAGACAGCCCATTACTCTGCGAATCAAGATAAGGCGTATCAATTTGATGGATGTCACCTGTGAAAATAATCTTTGTGTTTTCACCCGCCCGAGTGATGATGGTTTTTACTTCGTGCGGTGTCAGGTTTTGAGCCTCGTCTACAATGAAAATGATATTTGAAAGACTGCGGCCGCGTATGTAAGCCAATGGAGTAATTACCAGCTTTTCATTTTGCACCATCTCGGTAATCTTGGCGTATTCTTTATCGCTTTCGCTGTATTGATTTTGAATAAACTTTAAATTATCCCACAACGGCTCCATGTAGGGATTCAACTTCGATTTGATATCTCCCGGTAGATACCCAATATCCTTATTGCTGAGTGGCACGATTGGTCGGGCGAGATAGATTTGCTTGTATTCTCTTTTTTGCTCGAGTGCTGCTGCTAATGCGATCAATGTTTTTCCAGTTCCTGCTACACCTTGTATCGAAACCAGCTTGATCTCTGGTTTTAATACTGCATGAATGGCAAAGGCTTGTTCTGCGTTACGCGGTTTTACACCGTATGCTGTTCTCTTTTCCACTTGTTCGACCATGCCATTGGCAGAGTTATAAAATGCCAGCACTGATTTTTTTCCGTTGCGCAAAATATAGTAATGGTTTTTCAGTGGCTTCTGTTTCCCCAACACTTCGTCCGGGGGGCAATACCCTTTTTCATAAATAAGGTCAATCGCTTCAGAGGTAGCATTGTCCAGCGTAGTGCGCCCTGTATGGAGCGAACTGATATTCTCAATTTTACCCGTTGTATAATCTTCAGCGGTCAACCCCAATGCTTTTGCCTTTAGGCGGAGGTTAATATCTTTAGAAACGAGAATTACTTTGCGCCCCTTTTCTTCTTTTTGTAATACAAGGGCTGCATTTAATATTCTATGATCAGGCTTGTCTTCGTTAAATACTTTGTTGGCGTCTAGCGAACCAGTGCCGCCTGTATCCATTACCACTTTAAAGTTTCCTTTTCCCTTTCCATTGATAGGATTCCATTGGTGCAGCATTTGATCCTTCGCCAACTTATCAATGAGACGTATAAACTCTCTAGCTTCAAAATTCTTAGTGTCGTTTCCCTTTTTAAAGTTGTCCAACTCTTCTAAAACCGTAATTGGAATCCCAATGTCATGTTCATCGAAGTTGAGGATACTATTGTGTTCGAAAATGATAACAGATGTGTCGAGAACGAAAATTTTTTTTCCGGCCTTGCCTGCCCTCCGAACATCTTCGGTAGGCGGGCCGGCAGGCTGGTCCTTGTCTTTCTTTAGTTTGCTCATGGAAGGGGATGTACTGGCTTAGTTTTCAATTAAGATACAATACTCCTTCGCTAAAGCTACGGAGTATAAATAAAAATCGCGGAGATACGTTTCTCACAATGGTATTGAAAAGACCTTGTAAGTTTACCTGCCGGTGAGGTAGGTATGAAACGTTTCTTCGCGACATCAGTTCGATGCGATAAACTAAACAAAGCGGACGGAGAAAAGCAAAGATTTGGGTTGATCTTTTTGTTATCAAACAGATTCTTTATGCTCTTGCGTACAGATCACCTTTCTCGGTAGCTTCGATTTTTAGTACGTCTGCCAATACCAGCAAGATAAGTTTGCGAGAGGCCTTAAAGCGATTCAAACCCGTTAGCTCACGAAATTGAGGTAGCGTAATCGTTTTTTGATCAGCCAGGTATTTCATCAACTGTTGTTCATGTTCCCCGTACACAAACTTGATATCTTTTTTCTTTTTTTGTCTCCGTACAATTTCTTCCATTTCTGTGCTAGCCTTGATGCTCATATCTCTCACGCGAACATATGTTTCTGCTAAGCCGTCACTGCCGATGTAAAGATGGGGGCGCCTGTCGCTTTCTGAAACATCAAGTCGAATAATGAAACGATGGTCGGGAATAGCTACTAGCGAGAGATGGTAAGGGATGGGGGGCTTGCAGGTTGCCAGTAACGTGGAGACACCCATCCATTCTTCTTCAGGATACTTTAATCCAGAAATATTGCCATCATCATCTACGCCAATAAGAATAGTTCCTCCATGTGTGTTGGCGAAAGCGATCATTTCCCGAACAATTTTTTCGGGATGGGTTGCTCTTTTTTTGAATTCCAAATGGAGGCCTTCACTCTGGCACGTCAATCTCTTTAATTGGAGGAGTTGATCCTCATCCATTTTTACAGCTTCCCAATTCTTCATATCTACCCAGCTAACTAATTATTCTGAAAGAAAGTTATATTTTTTAAATTTGATGTATGGATGCTCTTACCCTTATTATTCCAAAAGAGGATAGCTTAACAGACGATGAGTTATTCAGAATTTGTTCAGCCAATAAAGAATTGCGAATTGAAAGAGATGAACTTGGCCAACTTATCATTATGTCTCCCGCAGGAAGCTTTTCAAGCAATAAGAATTTTATTTTAAACAGCATTTTTGGAGCTTGGGTAGAAGCCCATTCCAACTTGGGCGTGGGTTTTGACTCATCGGGTGGTTTTATTTTGCCCGATCGATCAATGCGCTCGCCAGACGCAGCTTGGATTAAAAAGGATCGATGGGAAGCATTGACATTAGAATCGCAGGAAAAATTTGCCCCTATTTGTCCGGACTTTATCATCGAACTGCGTTCTAAATCAGATAAGTTAAGCCAATTGAAAGACAAAATGGAAAAATGGCTTTCTAATGGTTGCTCATTAGCTTGGTTGATAGACCCTATCGAGCAAAAATCCTATATCTATATGCCCAATGAGCCGGTCACAGAGATCATAGGCTTTCACAATAAATTATACGGGGACAAGGTGCTTCCAGAATTTGAGCTTCCATTGGCAAGGCTCATCTAGAGTTCAATTTTGCTTTCCTCCAAGCATTTCATCGTCTTCATCGGTGTCTTCCTTATCAAACTTGGGCATGGTGAACATACTGCTCAATAAATCTTTGAATTGAAGACCGCTAGATAAATTGTGTTTACTAATCAGGCTAAATTCGGCCAACCCATGTAACGCGAACTCCATTAAGAATAGTTTCAGTGGCGCTTCTTGGCCTTTGTGAAACTCATTGATCAAATCAGCTAAACCGGGTATCGCCTTTAGCGATTTTTCGTACTCGGCATTGCCCATGTCGTGAAGCAGATCAATCGTATTCCCGTCACCAAACCAATTGGTGATTTTTTTATAAGGACTCTTTTCCTTCTGCTTTCGGAATTTATCCGGGTCAGGGAAGTAATTGAGAAATTGAGAACGAATCGCCTTGCCCACTAAATTCTGAGCAACGATGCCTGGCCCCTCTTGTTGGCCTTCATACACTAATTCTACCTTGCCGGTAATAGATGGTACCACTCCAACAAAGTCAGAGATCCGAATATTAGTATTTTTTTCCTGGTTGATAATTGCTCTACGCTCGGCAGCTGCCACTAAACTCTCATAAGCTGAGATGGTGAGCCGGGCAGAAACCCCGCTCTTCGCATCAACAAATTCGCTCTTGCGCGCCTCAATCGCAATTTGTTCCACCAAATCTTTAGTGATCTCTACGCCTGAAACAATCCTACTTTGCTCTTCGCAGATGTTAGCTTCTTGTCGTGTGATCTTCTTTCCGATTTCGAGTGTTTTTGGATAGTGGGTGATGATTTGACTGTCAATTCGATCTTTCAGTGGTGTCACAATGCTGCCTCGGTTGGTATAATCTTCTGGATTGGCCGTAAACACAAATTGAATGGCCAGTGGCAAGCGAAGTTTAAAACCACGGATTTGAATGTCGCCTTCTTGCAAAATATTGAAGAGTGCCACTTGGATGCGCGCCTGTAAATCGGGTAGTTCGTTGATCACAAAGATACAGCGGTGCGAACGAGGTATCAGTCCAAAGTGTATCACACGCTCGTCAGAGTAGGGTAGCTTCAAGGAGGCTGCTTTGATCGGGTCTACGTCACCGATCAAATCGGCAATCGAAACATCAGGCGTTGCCAACTTTTCGGTATAGCGCTCATCGCGATGCAGCCACGTTATGGGTGTTTGTTCACCCAGCTCCGCTATTTTGTCTTTTCCGAATCGGGAGATCGGGTGCAATGGATCATCGTTCAACTCTGAGCCTTCAATCACTGGCACGTACTCGTCCAGCAGATTTACCATCAGCCGCGCCAAACGTGTTTTTGCTTGTCCGCGCAGACCTAGCAAATTTACATCGTGCCCTGCTAAAATGGCCCTTTCCAAGTCAGGAATTACAGTTTCTTCGTAGCCCCAGATGCCTTCAAACACGCTTTCTTTGTTTTTTAATTTTGCGATCAGATTAGAACGCAGTTCGTCTTTGATCGTTTTGAATTTATAGCCAGCTGATTTTAATTGAGCGAGCGTTTTAATGTTTTTGTGGTCTTTCATTGAAAATAGAAGTCAGAAGATAGAAGGTGGAATTTAGAATGCGTGATAGCTATTTTAAAGATTTTTGGTACGGTTCTTTTTGAAATCCTCAAATACCAGGTTGCCTAAACCTTGCAAGCTGCTATAATAGGCATTGCCATTATTGGCTTTGGTGAATTCACGAACAAAGGCTTTAAGGTAGGGATCGGTGGCGATCATAAATGTGGTGACGGGCACTTTTATTTTTCGAAGCTGTGAAGCGAGACTTAGCGTTTGATTTAGTATTTTCCGATCCAGGCCGAAACTGTTTTTGTAATACTTGATGCCTTGCTTAATGCAAGTTGGTTTGCCATCGGTAATCATGAAAATCTGCTTGTTGGCATTTTTCTTTCTCCTTAGAATGTCCATGGCCAGTTCAAGACCAGCCACCGTATTGGTGTGGTAAGGGCCGACTTGCAAATAGGGCAGATCCTTTATTTCGATTTGCCAAGCATCATCGCCAAACACTAAAATATCCAGTGTGTCTTTGGGATATTTTTTCTTGATCAATTCTGAGAGGGCCATGGCCACTTTTTTAGCGGGTGTTATCCGATCTTCGCCATACAAGATCATGGAATGAGAAATGTCTATCATCAGCACGGTAGACGTCTGAGTTTTGAATTCGCTTTCCAAGACCTCCAGATCACCTTCCGTCATCCTGAAATCGTCTAAGCCGTGATTGATCTGAGCATTTCGCAATGAGTCGGTCATTGAAATTTGTTCTACTGAATCCCCAAATTCATAATCGCGCCTGTCGGTAGTGGCCTCATCACCTCGTCCGCTATGGTGTGTTTTGTGTTCACCACCTTTGGACTTTTTTAACTTGCCAAAAATCTCTTCCAAAGCAGACTGCCGCAGGTTTTGTTCGCCCTTGGCTTTCAGTTTGAATTCGCCATCCGGGCCGGCATCTGAGATGTACCCATTCTTTTTTAAATCCTCAATAAAATCACCGATGCCATATTGGTCGTTCGAAAGGCCATATTGCTTATCGACTTCGGTCAGCCATTGAAGTGCCTCACCCACGTTGCCGGCAGTAATCAACACCAACTGCATGAAAACTTTTAACAGGCGCTCAAAGTCGCTTTTTTCGCTATCTGGAGGCGGGGTGTACTTAGAGAAACGATGGCCGAGCATGCAGTGATTTGAGGATTTAAAATATACAATTTACGATTTTAGATTTTTGCTCTTTGATTTTCCAATCTTAAACCTTGAGTCTTACAGTTTAATTTTGAACCTTGAATTTTAACTTTTGAATATTGAACCTTGAATTACATCTGTTCGATGGCTAATTAACCAAATAATTGTCTATTCTGTTTCCATCTTGCTAAACTTTGTTTTGCAGATGTCTCTTGCCCGAAAAAATAGTTGGTTTATGGAACTGGGCTAGGGATCTAGCCGTTAGTGACCATATTTTAACTCGGACATTGTCTGCATTTGTGTAAGCTTTAATCAAATTCAAAATGAAAAAATCAACTTTGTTATTATTAGTGGTAGTTGTAGCAGCAATGCTTGTTTCTGCTTGTAGCTCTTACACTTGCCCTACTTATTCAAAGGCACACCAAACAAAAGAGGTGAAACCTTCCAGAATCTAAATTCTTTCTTTTTTGAAGGGTTTATCCAGCCGCTTGATGTGGCTTTTTTTGTTTACGATTCTACCCACTTTTAGAATTACGCGGCTTTTTTAGAATCAGATTCAGCAATCCGATCTGTTTGGGCTCGTCTGTCATCGATTTTCATTGTTCCATATAAATAATCCCATAAGGGTGAGCTTACGCCAAAAACGCCTGTGCCATTCTTATAGTGATGTATGCTGTGATTGATCCACCATATTCTTAAAAAATTATTGGGAGGAGGGTAAGCGTGAATCAGATAATGAACCCACAGATAGCTGGCATAACTTACCATAAAACCAGCCATAAACGTAAACCCATAATCGCCCATCAGCCAGCGGCAGAGCAATAGAAGCAACGTAGCAATAGTAAGGCTGGCGAGAGGTGGCATGGCCAGTCGATCCTTGTCTTTTGGGAATTCGTGATGCACACCGTGAATTAGGTACTGTGCTTTTTTACGCCAAGTGGTGTGAGTACCCATGTGGAAAATATGTCGGTGCACCTGATACTCAACCCAGGTGAAAACAAAAAATCCTATAGCAAACATCCCTACGGAAATGCCCAGCGAAAGACTTGTTTGTTGCGCACTCCAATAGAGTAGAACAGCTGAGTAAACAAAAAAAAGCAGGAGTGGTACAGCAATATGGGTCCGGCTTAATTTCTCTATTACCGGATTGTTAAACAGCTTTTTAGTGCCTTTTTGTTGGGGTTTGGGAGCAGTTTCCATGACTACTGCGCTTGGTTTTCCCAAATTTAATTATCGTGCAAAAAAGAGTCAACAAAAATCGCTAAACCGTCTCTTTCTGCGCTGATTTTTCAAGAATTTTGTGGTAGTAATTTTCGTAGAGGGTAGAATGTTGGAAATATCAAACTCCTTCGCTCTTTTTAGTGCATTCGCTTTAAAGGTGGGCAGGTTGTTTTTGTCTAAAATATGCAGCGCATTTCGGGTCATGTCCTCAACATCGCCTACATTGCTCATGAAACCGGTAATGCCTTGAACATTCAGTTCTGGTAATCCTCCGGTATTAGAGGAAATAACCGGTACCTCGCAGGCCATTGCTTCTAAGGCTGCCAGGCCGAAGCTTTCTTTTTCTGAGGGCATCAGAAATAAATCGGCTACCGACAAAACTTCTTCTACAGCCTCTTGTTTACCCAAAAAACGGACATCGTGAGCTATGCCTAAATCATGCGCTTGTTTTTCAGCCTTGGCTCTTTCCGGGCCATCACCAATCATCAGTAGTTTGGCTGGAATCTCTTTTTGAATATTGTAAAAGATATCTAACACATCTTTGATGCGTTTTACCTTTCTGAAATTAGACGTGTGCACGATCAGCGCTTCTCCGTTGGGGCAAATGGCCTTTTTAAAGTGATCTTTCTTTTGCTTTTTGAATTTTTCCAGATCGATAAAATTGGGAATCACTTCAATGTCTCGGGTGATTTTAAAAAACTCGTAGGTCTCTTTTTTCAAATCTTCGGATACAGATGTCACACCATCCGACTGATTGATGCTGAAGGTAACAACGGGTTCGTAGGAGGGGTCTTTGCCAACTAGGGTGATATCAGTGCCGTGCAGTGTAGTTACTACCGGAATATAGATGCCCTCAGTTTTCAAAATCTGTTTGGCCATGTAGGCAGCAGAGGCATGTGGAATGGCATAATGAACGTGGAGTAAGTCCAGTTTTTCATTTTTTACCACGCTCACCATTTTACTCGCAAGGGCAAGTTCGTAAGGGGCATATTCAAAGAGGGGGTACGATCGAAAGTCTACCTCGTGGTAAAAAAGATTTTCGTTGAGAAAATCCAATCGGCTGGGCTGGCTGTACGTGATAAAGTGAATTTCGTGACCTTCCTTGGCCAGGGCCTTTCCTAACTCGGTGGCTACCACACCACTGCCGCCAAATGTCGGGTAACATACAATGCCTATTTTCATGGTCTTCATTTCAAGGTGGATTTGCCAAGGGTTAAATATAATAAACTCTTTAACCGAGTTGGCTGGCTAAAAGTTTCGGGTTCGAGCTTCGCCTTTGCGAGTACCGAGCGTTGGGTTTCTGTGCGGGGCGAAGTAATCTCCATTTTTGAAACTCAGACTTCGAAAGGGAGATTTCACCCCATCACTACCTGCCCGCAGTTGTTCGCTTTGACGTGTTTGGGTATCGCTTCGTGCCGGCCCGCTTTCCATCGCAGGTACTCGGGATGATGGTTTTGGGTTGGCGCCACCTCACTTGCCATCGCAAGTACTCGCAACGGCAGTTTATACTCTACTAGTAAAGGCTATCGTTGATTTGCCGAATAGTTGAAGATCGACTGATAGATCAAATCCTGAATTCGGGGACGGATGTTCGCGTTGAGAATCTTGTTGTTGTTCATATCTGGGTAAACTCTGTTAGACAAAAACACATAGACCAAATCAAATTCCGGATCCACCCAGATACACGTTCCGGTAAAGCCTGTGTGGCCAAATGTTTGTGATGAGGCATAGATGGAAGTGGGGCCAGCAGGATCGTTTACCACAGGTTTATCCCAGCCCAAACCTCTTCGACTGTCTGCATATTGTTTGGCAGTGAATAGGTCGAGGGTTTCGGGTTTAAAAAACTGTTGTCCACCATACCTACCCTTTTGCAGCCACATTTGACCCAGCTTAGCCATATCATTAGCTGTGCCAAAAAGTCCCGCGTGACCTGCAACGCCACCGTGCATTGCCGCGCCCTGATCGTGCACATACCCCACCAACAATCTCCTTCTAAAAAGCTGATCGTTTTCCGTTGGGGCGATTCGCGAAGGAGGAAATTTTTCACGCGGCAAATACCCAACCGTATAGGCGCCCAACGGCTCGTAGATGTGCTGCTCCAAAAATTCTTCCATAGGTTGGTTCAATATTTTTTCGGCCAGGTGCTGCAGCATATAGAAGCCCATGTCACTATACCGGTAGTCATACGCAGTGCGTGGAATTTTTTCCCGCACTTTCGCATTGACAATCCACTGCCATAGTGAATCTTTCATCGATTTATGGGCGAACAAACTATCCGCTACAGGAAAAGGATACTCATCGCTCAGTTCTGTTTGGTAGTACGTGCTTTGCGGAGTTGAGTCTTTTATGGTCTGTGACCAAAAGGGCAAGAATGGCCATAGGCCCGCCTGATGAGTTAGGATGTCTTTGATTGTGAAGTCTTTCTTATTTGATTCTCTGAGTTCAGGGAGGTAGATCGATATTTTTTTGTTGATATCAATCAATCTTTTTTCGTGCATGAACATCACTGTCTGTAGTGTGGCGGAAACTTTGGTAACCGAGGCCAAATCGTAAATCGTCTCATCATTAACCGGCTCCTTTTTGTCATAAGTAAACCATCCTGCACTTTCTTCATAAACGATTTTGCCGTTTCGCGCTATCAACACCTGGCAGCCCGGAGTCGCGCCCGCATCGATTGCTTCATGCATAATGTTTTTGATCTTTTCCAATACACGGCTATCCATGCCAACTTCTTCCGGCAGCGCAAAAGCTAATCGGTCTAGTGTGTCAGTAAGGACACCTTGATTGATTCTTAAATTTTCGCTCACCGTGATCGGTAATTTGCCCTTAGCAGGGAGGCCTCCAAAAATAATTTCAGCGGCTGCTTGCTGGGTCAGCTCATCGTCTGTATAACCCGCTATCATTGTGCCTTCAGATTGAATGAACTTCAGGTCTTCAGGGTCGCCAAAACTGCAAACGATCACTCGGTGTTTCGGTGACAAACGCTGAATGATAGAAGCGAGTTGTAGGGTGATTCCCTTAGCGAGAGGGTAAACGCTCACCACGACAATGGATGCGCGGTTTACTTTTTGACCAAGGCCAACTGTGTCTTTCAAACTCAGCACGGCATGCTTAGTAAACTCAGCATATTTTGACAGGTAATGGTTAAACTCATTGTTTTCATTTTTTCCAAAGCTCACCGATGCGAACGTGGCATTCTCCAACAGAGAAATGGGAATCAAAGACTTTTCATTTTTTAATAGTGTGATCGATGCTGCCGACAATTGGCGTTGTAATGTTCTGGCCTGTGGTGAATGGAGTTTCAGCAAAAGATTGTCTTCGTCCGGAATCAGCAATTTGTGAAGTCCTGCGTCATATTTTGCAGCCAATATCTTTTTGACCGATTGGTCGAGTTGAAGCTGTAATCGCTTGTCCTTTTTGGTGGCAGTTGCGATCTGCTTTATGCTACGGTTAAGATCCATTGGATCAATCAGAACATCATGGCCTACTTCAAAGGCTAAGCGTTCGGCCACACCGGCTCTTTTCTTCCGAGAGGCTTTTTTGAAATAGGGCATCTCCACCATGGTTAAGCCCTCATACCCCAGTTTTTTCTGAATTACTTCAGCCACAAATAGGTCGGAAACAGACGCTAGTAATGCTTTCTTTTTCCCCGGTAAGACGAAATCCAAATTAGATGTTACAATTCCATCCACCCCGTTTTGCAACAGCTTTTGAAAGGGATAGAATCCAACCGTATCAAGGTTATTTATATCCAATATTACCGAACTATCTTGGATGGCCAGATGTCGGTCTTTTTTTGGGTTGCCAAAATGGCTGGCGCTGACTAGTACCCCCGACTTTTGCAGACCCGTCATTAGCGCGATCAACTTGCTGGTGGCTTGATGTTTGTTGTCGCTCATATAACGGAGTGTGCCGGGGTACATGTCATCAGCGATATGGATGTCTGCGTTGAGAGATAAGTTCATGTGTAGACCAAGCCATTTCATTTGCTGTCCCATCTCTGCGCCTAGTTCAAAAATTTGATTTTCATTTCGAACAGCGCCCAGCTGCAAAGGTGGCGCGAAGCGTATGGTGCTATCTAAGCATGATGCAATGCCGTGCTCTGCGCTAATGGCGGTCAACAATGGGACATTTGCCTGCGACTGCAATTTTTTCATAAGCCTGACGTGACGAATGGGGCTTCCGTGAGTTATAAGGAGGCTGCCCGGCTTGTATTTTTTGAGCTTTGCTGAGAGTAAACTAATTTCCTCGTTGGTTGCAGTCGAGGAAATGGGTATCATAAAAAGTTGCCCAATTTTTTCAGCAGTAGTCAGTCTTTGAAACACGCTGTCCACCCATTGTTGTTTACCCGCTTGCGCGAATAAATGGAAGGAGCCTAGCTGAAGGAAGAAAGAAAGGAAACAAATCGTGTGTTTGATGGGGAAAACACTTTTCTGTTTTCTGAAACGATCGCGCTTACGCCCTGGTTTAACGATGATTGGTGGGAAAACTTTTTTCACTGTTTGGCCGTTTGGATTTTGTAACTTTGCCGTTGCGAAGCTACTCGTCATTTCGTTTAAATGAAAAGGCAATGAAAATAATCTCACTTTTTACTAAAGCACCTACTCACCAGCGGTTTACTTATCGCCCACGCTACTATGATCCGGCCAAGGATGAAATGTTGGAACGTGAAAATAGAATCAGAAAGGAAATTGAGAGGGAGCGAGGCCTCAGTCAGCCAGACTCGGATTACCGTTCACGAATAGCTGGTTCGTTTCATGCAGCACGAAAGAGATCAAAGCCTTCCGCTCAGACCAGCGAAGTGGTGATGCGCTTGGGTGTGTTGTTATTTATGACGCTGCTCCTTATTGCTTTTTTTCAATGGGGTAAATCGGCTCTTTACGTTGGGCTTGCGCTTGTACCCATCTACCTGTATTGGAAAATAAAGGGATGGAAGAGGCAAAACTAGGCAGGTTTTCAATACAGTTTTTTCTTGATGCTCAGAGAAGCTTGCGGCTTGCGGCTTGTAGCTTGTGGCCTTCTTAATCTTATCAATCGTCCATGCCCGATATTATTCGCCTACTCCCAGATTCTATTGCCAACCAAATTGCGGCAGGTGAGGTGGTGCAGCGTCCGGCATCCGCGGTGAAGGAATTGATTGAGAACGCCATTGATGCAGGTGCCACAGATATTAAATTGATTGTCAAGGAAGCCGGTAAAGTGTTGATTCAAGTGATCGACAACGGGAATGGTATGAGCGAAACAGATGCCCGTATGAGCTTGGAGCGTCATGCTACTTCTAAAATTCGAAAAGCGGAAGATTTATTTACACTCCGCACGATGGGCTTTCGAGGTGAGGCGCTAGCATCGATTGCGGCTGTCTCGCAATTTGAAATGAAGACCCGACTCGCACAAAATGACTTGGGCACGTTGTTGGTCGTGGAGGGATCGGAAGTAAAAAAGCAAGAGGCTGTAGCATGTGAAAAAGGGACTAGTATTAGTGTAAAGAATCTATTTTTTAATATTCCGGCAAGGAGAAATTTTTTAAAATCCAATCCTGTTGAGATGCGCAATATTATCGATGAGTTTCATCGACTGGCGCTGGCTAATCCTGAGATTGCTTTCTCACTGGTACAGGGCGATGAAGTTGTCTACGAGTTACAGCCAGGCAAGCTCAGCCAACGCATTGTGGCTTTGTTCGGAAAAAATTATCAGCAGCAACTCGCACCCGCCAGCGAAGAAACAGCACTTTTAAAAATTACGGGATACGTAGGAAGGCCTGAGTCAGCCAGAAAGACGAGAGGCGAACAATTCATTTTTGTGAATCAACGATTCGTCCGCAATAATTATCTAGGCCACGCAATAACAAGTGCTTATGAGGGTCTACTTCCGGAGGGAAGTTTTCCATTTTATGTGTTGTTCATTGATATTGACCCAAAACATATCGATGTAAATGTGCACCCCACCAAAACAGAAATTAAATTTGATGACGAACGAGCCGTGTATGGTGTGCTCTGGTCAGCCGTCAAGCAGGCATTGGGCGTGCATCATTTGGCGCCAGCGCTTGACTTTCAGGCAGACGTAAATTTGACCAGCAAACTGAGCAGTCAGTCGTTTACCAAAGAGCAGTATTTTGACGAACAGTTTGCCACTTCGCTCAACCGATCTAATCTTCAAAATTGGGAGAAGGTGTTTGAGGAGGGAACGAACTCAAGGCTTTTTGACAAAGTAGAACCCCGACCCACCATGGAACTCCGTTTTGAGAGTTCTATGAATAAGCCGGTTGCGCCTAGTCCTGCCGAACCCGAAACGGGAACTTTTCAGTTGCATCAGAAATATATTATTCGCTCTGTGCGGCAGGGGTTACTAATTATAGATCAGCAAGCTGCCCATGAGCGGGTATTGTTTGAAAAATTTACCAGTAACATTAAGGGGACACCCGGTGCCAGTCAGCAAACCTTGTTCCCACAAACCGTCACATTTGGCGCAGCCGATTTTGCCTTGTTGATGGAGATGGAGAAGGAAATTCTGGCGCTAGGCTTTCGGTTCGAAATTTTTGGAAAAAATGTGCTGCTCGTAACGGGTACCCCCGCAGATGTACCCGGTGGCGAAATAGAATTATTAGAGGGTTTGTTGGAGCAGTTTAAGAAAAACCAACAAGAGCTGCAGTTACCAATAAATGAAAACTTGGCCATGGCATTTGCTAAGCGCACGTCCATCAAGGCGGGTCAAAAACTAACCATGGAAGAAATGAACAGATTAGTAGAACGGATTTTTGCCTGCCAGAATCCAAATTATTCTCCAGAGGGGAAGCCAACATTTTTTACTTTTGACTCGTCTAAGATAGAAAGTCATTTTAATCGTTAAGTCCTTATCATGTTCAATATCACGCCTCTCGTACGAACGCTCATTATTATCAATGTGGCCGTTTTTCTTCTTCAAAGCTTACTGGCGAATCTTCATGTCACAGAATTCATGTCGTTGTGGGATATTCATTCGGATCTTTTCAGACCTTATCAGTTTTTCACCTACATGTTTGCCCACGGTAGTTTCACTCACATTTTTTTTAATATGATAGCATTTGCTTCGTTTGCTCCCATTCTGGAGGGATACTGGGGAGACAAAAAGTTCTTAACCTTTTATATAGCCACAGGTATGGGGGCTGGAGTGATATACGCAGCTTTCAATTTTTTTTTTCCAGGCAATGGAGGCTATATGCTCGGGGCATCAGGCGCTATATATGGCATACTGATGGCTTTCGGGATGTTGTTCCCCAATATGGAGTTAATGTTATTGTTTCCCCCTATCCCTATTAAGGCAAAATATATGGTCTTTTTGATGGGATTTATCACCTATGCGCTGGATCGCTCGGGTACTGTCGCTCATTTGGCGCATTTTGGTGGTGCATTTATTGCTTTTTTGTTGATCAGCTACTGGCGTACGCAGGGTAAGTAAAAACGCTGTAACTTTGTTTGATAAAATTTTGTTAAACAAATACCAATTTTCTTGTTGTGCTAGAAGAATTTAAGAACGCTTTTCAAAGACCCAATAACGCTCATGCGCAGTTGATCATCATCAACGTGGTGGTGTTCATTGTACTTGGAGTTACCCGAGTGATTTCAGAAATAGGTGGCTTTCCCGCATTCTTCGAAGCAATACACACACAATTTCAAATCCCGGCTCGATTTACAGAATTCATAAGCCGGCCCTGGACATTGGTCACCTATTCGTTTGCTCATGATTTAACAGGCATTTTACACATCCTTTTCAATATGCTTACGCTGTATTGGTTTGGGAAGTTGTTTGTAGAGTACCTCGGTGGCGACAAACTCATCGCACTCTATGTGTTAGGAGCGATAGGTGGGGCTTTTTTCTATTTGTTGTCTTACAATCTCGTGCCTTATTTTGTTACTCAGTCCGTAGAGCGGTCAATAGTAATGGTGGGTGCTTCGGCCAGTATCAATGCCATTGTGGTAGGTGCTGCTACGTTGCTCCCGGATTATACATTCTTTCTGCTGTTTTTTGGTGCGGTTCGCATTAAGTACATCGCTGCGGTGATTGTGTTTCTTTCATTCCTTGGCACTATTGGATCAAATGCGGGCGGCAACATCGCACATTTAGGCGGAGCCCTGATGGGTTTTATTTATATCAAACAATTGCAGGTTGGTGTGAATTGGGGAGGCTGGATTACTTCAACAGTAGATTGGGTAAAATCGTTGTTCGAATCTAGGCCAAAGGTGAAAGTGACCTATCGCAAAGAAGAACCAAAAGCAAAAAAGGCTTCTTCATCCATGAGCAAAGCCACACAGGAAGAAATTGACACTATCCTTGACAAAATTTCCGACCGTGGCTATGAGAGTCTTTCTAAGGAAGAGAAAGAAAAACTTTTCAACGCTAGCAAAAAATGATATCCGTTACTTAGCCAATCGCCTTAGCAATTGCAAATGCTGCCGCTGCTGCTGCCGCTCCAATCAAAGTAACCCGCATCGCGCCTTTCAGTAGTGGTTGCCCCGTTAGTTTGCTCTTCACCAGACCAAATACAACAAGGCATATTAACGTAATAATGCTGGAGTAGATTAATCCCTCTTGCGTGCTCTCTGTAAAAAAATAAGCGCTCAGTGGAATCAAGCCACCCACGATGTAACTGATAGCGATGACTAACGCGCTGTGGTGAGCTCGGTTCTTGTCGGGGCGTTCTAAACCCAGTTCAAACCGCATCATAAAATCTACCCATTGCTTCGGCTTCTTAGCCATTTCCCGGGCTATCTTTTCCTGCAAATCTTCGCTGATGCCGTACTGGGCAAATATTTCTTTGGTCTCCGCTATTTCAATTTCGTGCTTGTTAATAATCTCATCGTATTCTCTCCGCTCCTCCGATTCGTAGTGTTCAATTTCTGTGCGCCCGGCCAAATAGCCCCCAAGTCCCATCGCAATAGAGCCAGCCGCAATTTCAGCCAGTCCTGCAGTGATAACAATATCGGTAGAACTAACAGCTCCACTCAACCCGGCAGCTAGTGCAAAGGGTACCGTAAGCCCATCGCTCATGCCAATGACAAAGTCCCTTACCTTTTCCGAGCTCTCAAAATGTTCTTCCATGCCTTCAAACTTTGGCGAAAGTTACAAAAAAGAAAACCCTTGATTGGCTCAAGGGTTTTCGTTTTATTTTAAATGTTCCGTTTAGTCGACAGTGATTGTATAGGTTCTACGGAAGGTGGTGATTGTAATGGTTTTATCGCACGTCCCATCACCATAGTCAACAGTTCTTTTGCGATCTCCGTAGCCACCTACTTTTGTGGTTTCTACTACACCTTGCACTCTGGCAAAATTGCCTAGTTTAGCACATGCAAAGTCTACGATAATGGGGCTTGTTATTTCATGGGTAAATGTGCGCCCGGTAGATGAGACACCCGTCAGCGTTCCGGTGATTTTGAATTTGTTATTAGTTGGGTCGTTGTCGCCTCTGCCAGCAATCCATTCGCGGGTGCGCGATCCATTCATGGTCACTGACTTGCCGTTAGGGAAAGTAATTTTCAGATTGGTCACCCTGCGAGTCGATTGCAGGTTGCCTGCCGGATTGATGGAAATATCCCTAACCTCCACCGTGCCTTCCACGCTTTTATTGTTGACTTTGTAATTCTCAAACGTAATGATTCGATTAGATAAACTATCACCCAATGTAGTAGAGTAAGCGATCAATATTTTTCCACTGCGAGTACGGCCATATGCGCCTACACATCCCACTCCAAAATCAATGGTCAGAATTTTGGCTGTCTTGTCGTTGGTAACCACTGCACAGGCGGGAAGAGATTTTTCGGTTCTTCCACTCTTGTTTTCAAATTCTGCCGTGTAAGAAATTTGTGACGCGTCATCTGCTTCATTATCGCCAACAGATGCGTTTTCCATAATTGATTCTTCATCCGAGAAATCTTCTGATCTGTCTTTGCAACTCACCATACTGGCAGCAATGATCGCGGCAGTAAATGCTGCATTTTTCCACGTTAGTGTATTCCAAATAGTTTTCATAGGTCTTTTAAATTTATTTGGCTCTTGGATATTAAATTGATCGGGTAGTTTAACCCAGTGATGAAATTATTTTTTGATTGAAGCATTTTCGTAGAAGGAGAACAGTGAGTTCAAAATGAGGGCGGAGTTGGCAGAATAAGTGATTTCCCTATTATTTTCATTAAAAACAGCTAATAACTCATAAAATCGATCTTCGGAGATGGTACATCGATTCAATATTTCAGCTTTCACATCAGGGTCATTGACCACATCCAGGTAGATTTTTACTTTTTCATTGTCGGCCATTATTCTAACAAGCTTCCTTTTTTCTTTTTCAAGTTTTGTGAAATAGGCAAAATTAACGCCACCACTTGACCCGGCTTTGAGTGGCTTAGTGGTGGTGAGAGTAGGAGACTTTATATATTTTTGATTGATACGAAAACCCAGGTCTTTAATAATAACTTCTCTGAGCAAAATGCTTTCCTCTCTCATGCGGACAAACATTGTTTCATCATCCAGGTAAACGGGTAAAACAACTTTGGCGTAGCCCACGGAAGAAAAGACAAGCGTGTCACTTTCTGTGACCATCAGTGTAAAAATCCCGCTCGAGTTGGTTGATGTGCCCCTGTTGGTACTTTTTACTTTCACATTTACGCCAGTTAAATTGGTAAGCGAGGTGGAGTCCACGACAATGCCTTTAATTAGCTTTTGCCCTACAGACGCAGTTGCAATGCAGCAAAGAAAAAATATAAAGAGATATTTACGCAGCAACATTCCAAACAGATCAGCAAAAACTAGCTTTAAGATGGGAGTAGAGATAAAAAGGTTTCATCACTAGCCTTTATTCGCCAACTGCCCACAGGCTGCATCAATGTCTTTTCCACGACTTTTGCGAATCCGGCAGGTTATTCCATTTCTTTCCAGCAAATCCATATACATCGTTAGCACTTGGTCTGAGGCTTGCTTAAATTCCCCATCTTCAATCGGATTATACTCGATCAAGTTTACTTTAGAAGGTACCAGCTTACAGAATTTCAGTAAAGCCTGAGCATGCTCTTCTGTGTCGTTGATGCCTTTCCAGACTACATATTCGTAGGTTACTTTGCTTTTTGTTTTTTGGTACCAATATTTTAAGGATTCCCCAAGCTCGGTCAGCGAATTAGAATCGTTGATTGGCATTATTGAAGAACGGGTTTTGTCAATGGCAGCGTGCAACGATACGGCCAGATTGAACTTCACTCCATCATCAGCCATTTTCATGATCATCTTTGCAATGCCCACAGTTGATACGGTTATTCTCTTAGTGGCCATGCCCAACCCTTTTTGGTTGGTGATTTTCGAAATGGCTTCTGTCACATTCGCATAGTTGAGGAGGGGCTCACCCATTCCCATAAAGACAATGTTAGTTAAGGGGCGCCCGTAAAACAGTTCGGCTTGCTCTTTGATCGCGGCTACTTGATCATAAATTTCATCGGCACTTAAGTTGCGTTGACGCTTAAGTCGCGCAGTGGCGCAAAATTTACATGCGAGGCTACAACCAACTTGTGATGAGACACATGCTGTGATTCGCTTCTCAGTAGGGATTAGAACCGACTCTACGATAAGACCATCATGGAGAGTAACTGCATTCTTAATCGTACCATCTTCGCTGCGCTGCATTTTATCAACTTTAATGTGGTTGATGACAAAGTGCTTCGTTAATAGCTCTCTTGTCTCTAGCGAAATATTCGTCATCTGCTCAAATGTCTTGGCTGATTTGATCCAAAGCCAGTCATAGACTTGTTGGGCGCGAAAAGCTTTGTCGCCTTGCGAGACAAAGAAGTCTTTCAGTTCTTCAATTTTAAGTTTGCGGATGTCGCGTGGAGTGACGGTGTCGGTCATAAAAATTCTGATCTCAATTTCTCAGGGTCTTGACGAGTATCGAAAAAAGCGACAATAAATATATTTTCGCCCTCAATGAAATAGACAATTTTAAAAAACCGAATAATTAATCTGCGATACCGATTTTTTCTACTAAAAAGCATTGTTTCTTTCTGACCGATGAAGGGAAATTTTTTTAGTGTCTCGGCCTTTTCAAAAGCTTCCTGCACAATTTCAGAGATTTTATTTTCTGGTACTCCTTGCAGTTGTAAGAAATCGATGGACTTATCCAAACTCAACCAGGCCGTTGGAGCATAAACAAGATTCATTTCAAGCCGCTCAACTTGGCAGCAATCTTTACTTTGAATTCTTCGCTTGAATGGACATTACCCAGTTTTATAGCTTGCTCGGCCTCATCGGCAATAACATTCAACGTTCTTTTCCAAGCATCAGCATCATCAATTTCATTTAATAAGTTTCTAATTGCTTCCAATACATTTGGGTCGCTTACCGATTCAATCAGTCTAACCAGTTCTTGCTTTTGCTGTGCAATTGTTTCCATATCCAAATATACTATTTTACTCTCGAAAAAAATCTCACCTCACAGTCTTTCATGGCATTATGGATCTTTAATGTAGATTCGGTCAATTCGTCAATCACAAACTGTTGGGTGATGATTCCCGATTTCTTATCTAGAAATCTCAATTCGTTTCCTTTGACGTTGTAGCGAAAGGAATTCATGCCCGTGCCTTTCTTGTTGCCCTGTGAAAAGATACCCTCTTCGCCAGTCTCCTTTTTGTCGAAGCGGATTAACTTAGCGACAGCATTTTTTGAGCCGCCCATAGACTGTTCAAGTTCCTTTTCGGCCTCGCTTTTTTCAAACTGTACCTGAAGACAGGTTTGTTCGTCAACCAGCTGCCAAGTGCCGATAACGCTTTGTGCCTGGAGTTGGAGCGAAATGACTGCCATCAACACGAAAAGTAGCTTTTTCATATAATGATTTTTTGAATTGTAAAATTAACCTAATTTGACCCTATCTATTTATATATTTTTTTCAATGAAGAAGTTGTTGTTTTTTCTTTCCATCGGTTTTCTGATAAGTTGCAATTCCCCTCTGATTGAAGATGAGTTGTTTCTTCATAACCTGATGAAAAGAAACCCAACGGAATTTGGTTCTATATTGTCAAATGATAGCCTGGAGGTACAAATTATCTATACTCAGATCAACAGAGACTCAATAAACAGGCCAAATTTTAAATCATTTTATTATCACGTAGACTCGACAAACTATTTCTATCCCGCAAGCACTGTTAAACTGCCACAGGTTTTATTGGCCTTAGAAAAGATCAATGAACTTCGGTCAACAGGTTTTCGGCTGGATAAATACACCGCAATGTACCACGATAGCGTCTATCAGGGTCAGCAAACGGTAAAATGGGACACCACTGCTGTTGATAGTATTCCATCCGTTGCCCACTATGCAAAGAAGATTATGGTGGTGAGTGATAATGATGCATTTAACCGGCTCTATGAATTTCTGGGGCAAAAGGCTACGAACGAGGTATTGAAACGCAAAGGGTACAACGTCCGATTTTTACATCGATTAGAAAGGCCACTTACTCCCGATCAAAACAGACATACCGAAGCAATTCGGTTTGTTCGAAATGATAGTGTTATCTATCATCAGTCAATGGGGATAAATGAAGATTCAATTCAGCCGATGAGGAAAGTCTACAAGGGGGTGGGCTATATTAGGAGAGATTCCTTGATCAGAAGGCCGTTTGATTTTACCTATAAGAATTTTTATCCGTTGCAAGAGCAGCAGGAAATTCTAAAGGCAATTCTATTTCCCGAAGCGATAAACCCAAAACGGAGATTCAATCTGACAGACGAGGATAGAAAGTTTGTGATGCAGTATATGTCTCAGTTGCCCGGTGAAACCAAGACACCACGCTACTATCGGGACACTGCTCTGTACGATGCTTATTGTAAATTTTTGATGTACGGGGAAGATAGGACACCAATTGCAAAAAATGTTAGGATTTTTAATAAGGTGGGTGACTCCTACGGTTACCTGATTGACAATGCTTACATCGTTGATTTTGAAAACGGGGTAGAGTTTATGCTATCGGCTGTCATTAACACCAATACGGATAGGGTTTATAACGATGGAAAGTACGAGTACAAAAGTATTGGTTATCCATTTATGAAGAATCTGGGGAGAGCGGTTTATACCTATGAATTGCAAAGAAAACGAAAATTCAAACCTGACCTTCAAGGCTTCAAAGTGCTTTATGATCGATAGCCTTTATTTTCCAGTTCAGGCCAAATAATTTGGACAAAACGGGGCTTTCAACGAATTTTCCACTTCTTAATTTATCACTATGCAAAAGTCAAATGCAATCATCATTACGGCCGGTCATTTAGATTCCTCCAACGGAAAAACGGCTCATGGTCTTATCCGAGGCACCGAGCGATTCAACATTGTTGGTGTTATTGACGATAAGCACCCAGGCAAAGATGCGGGAGAGGTGTTGGATGGAAAGAAGCGGAACATTCCCATTTATGCTTCCATAGATGATTTTGCAAAGAACGGTAAAGAAAAGGCGGTATACGGAATTGTGGGCGTGGCTACCAAGGGTGGTATTATTCCCGATTCGTTGAGGGCTATTTTAAAAGATGCATTGGTGCATGGATATGGATTGATTAACGGCTTGCACGAATACATTTCAGATATCACTGAACTAGCCGATTTTGCAAAGTCAAGGGGGCTGGAAATTATCGATGTCCGAAAACCTAAAAAATTCAAAGACCTCCACTTTTGGTCAGGTAAAATAAAATCAGTGCATTGCCCCAAAATTGCCGTACTGGGTACCGACTGTGCGCTAGGGAAACGAACCACAGCACGATTCCTGGTAGAGGCAATGCGGGAAGCGGGCTATCGTGCCGAAATGATTTATACTGGTCAAACGGGCTGGATGCAGGGTGCCAAGTATGGATTCGTGTTTGATAGCACCCTGAACGATTTTATTTCCGGTGAGATGGAGCATGCGATAGTAAAATGTTGGGAAGAGGCCAAGCCGGATATCATGTTCATTGAAGGACAATCGTCATTGCGCAACCCCAGCGGTCCGGCAGGCGCAGAGTGGATCGTTTCAGCGGATGCCAACGCGGTAGTTCTACAACATAATCCGGCAAGGAAAAAATATAAAGGCTTGGAGGATTATCCCGCCAACATCGCTGACTTGCAAGACGAAATTGCCTTGATCAAAATTTATGGTGCACCAACGGTGGCCGTTACTATCAACACACACAAAATGAGCGGAAGCGATGCTCGCACATTTGCAGCTGCAAAAGAAAAGGAGCTAGGTATTCCGGTTATTCTTCCGTTGGAAGATGGCGTGCAGCAATTGGTGGCTATTTTTAAGGATATGATTGATAAGAGCATTGCGCAGGTGTAGTAAGAGTAAATAAGACTATATGAAAATAAAATCCATCAAATCTTGGTCAGCCGATCTTGGCAATACCAAGCCTTACACCATTGCCTTCAAAACCATTGACGAAGTACTCAATGCATTTGTAGAAATAGAGCTTGAAAATGGTACAACAGGAGTTGGCGCAGCCAATCCGAGCGAATACGTTACGGGAGAAAGTTTCGAACAATGCAAATCAGCTTTGCAGGAAAGAAACATCCAGTTTTTGATAGGCCGCGATATCAGAGAGTTGAATCAACTTACTTTTGAGGTCTGGCAAAAATTTCCTGCTAACCCTGCTGCGCGAGCGGCTCTTGACATTGCGTTGTATGATGCCTTCACGAAATTCTTGGGTGTTCCACTTGTTCAATACTTGGGTCAGAAGATACACTCATTGCCCACTTCGAATACAATTGGAATTAAGAATGTCGAAGACACGCTAAGGGAAGCACAAGAGTATTATGAGCGAGGATTTAAAATTTTAAAAGTTAAACTAGGTAAGGACCTAAGTGAAGATATTGAGCGAATTGTAAAACTGCGCGAAAAATTCGGAAAGAAGTTCGTCATCCGAATAGATGCAAACCAGGGTTATGATGTGGCTAAAACAATTGAATTCTACAATAAGACCAAACATCTCGATGTGGAGTTGATTGAACAACCTCTTCCTGCAAAAGCGGTTGACGAAATGCGCAAATTGCCGGACGAAATCAGGAAGGCAATTGCTGCAGATGAATCTTTGCTAACGCCTGCAAGTGCAATGGGACTAGTGAAACCGCCAAGCGCTGCTGGTATCTTTAATATTAAGTTGATGAAATGTGGAGGCATTAGTCAAGGATTGAAAATTGCCGATATTGGACTCCATGAAAACATAGATCTTTTCTGGGGCTGTAATGATGAAAGTATAGTGAGTATCACAGCTGCGTTACACTTGGCATTTGCTTGTTCTAATACAAAATACATTGATCTTGATGGAAGCCTTGATCTCGCTCGTGATGTGGTAAAAGGTGGGTTTATTTTGAAAGATGGAATCATGACCTGTTCGGACAAGCCAGGTCTAGGTGTGGAGAGAGTTTAAAATTTCTCTTCCGGATGAAAAATGCAACCTCGATTGTTTTAGCTCTGCTTACTTTTTTATTGGTGCAGTGCGCCAGTCAGAAAAAAATTAACAGAGGCGATGTGCAATCTGCCGAGAAATTAGTTGGGATAGAATTTTCTAAGGGAGAGATTGACACTATGCTAACCTATCTATCGGGTAACCGAAAGGGATATGACAGCATGCGGATGGTTAAACTAAAGTTCACTACCTCACCAGCTCTTTATTTTGATCCAAGACCCGATCAGTTTATACCTAAGACCCGCGCTGGTCAATCCGATTGGAAGTTAGTCAAAGAGGTTTCGCTGCCAGAGACAGATACTCAAATAGCTTTCCTATCAGTAACAGAACTTAGTGCGTTGATCAAGTCGGGGAAAATCACTTCAACTCGGCTCACACAAATCTATTTAGATCGGCTGAAAAAATATAAAGACACTCTTTTGGCGGTCGTGACCATCACAGAAGAGTTGGCGTTGAAGCAAGCGGCAAAAGCAGATTCTGAAATCAAGCAGGGCATTGATCGCGGTGTGTTGCATGGGATTCCTTACGGGATCAAAGATTTGTTTTCTACTCCTGGCTATAAAACCACCTGGGGTGCTGAGCCGTACCAAAATCAAGTAATCGATGAGACTGCGGCCGTGATTAAAAGATTGGAAGATGCCGGAGCTATACTTGTGGCCAAACTTACTTCGGGTGCACTCGCAAGAGGCGATGTTTGGTTTGGTGGCAAAACAAAAAATCCATGGGATCTGAAGCAAGGTGCAAGTGGTTCATCTGCAGGATCAGCTTCTGCGACTTCAGCGGGGTTGGTTGCTTTCGCCATTGGCACCGAAACGTTGGGGTCTATCATTGCGCCTTCCGCTCGTTGTGGAGTAACCGGTTTGAGACCAACCTTCGGGGCGGTGAGCCGTGCCGGATGCATGACGCTCTCCTGGTCAATGGATAAGGCAGGTCCAATTGGTCGCTCGGCACAGGATTGTGCGATCATATTCAACATTATAAAGGGAAGAAATAGTAATGAGAAGGATCGTTCGGTAGTGGACTACCCATTTTCATTTAATCCCCCGCTTACGCTCAAAGGATACAAGATTGGATATTTTAAAAAGCTGTTCAGTAAAAAAGATACTACAAGAGTCAAGGTAAATGATTCGATTAGTTTGGAAAAGTTTAGGGAGCTGGGAGCTTTTTTAGAAGAGGTGAAGATGCCAGATTCCATTCCTTTTGATGCGTTTGACATCATACTACGTGCAGAAGCTGGTGCTTCGTTTGATGATCTGGTTCGTGAGCATAGAGATCGCTTGTTGTCTGAGCAAACGAAAGAGTCAAGAGCCAACTCATTACGACAGTCACGGTTTATTTCTGCCGTTGAATATTTGCAGGCAAACCGGCATCGAACAGTTCTTATCGAGAAATTTAATGCCATGATCAAAGGGTTCGATTTCATCCTTTCACCTACAAATGGCAAAGATGTTTCATTGGCCACTAACCTCACGGGTCATCCCGCCATTACTATTCCTAACGGATTTGATAAAAAGGGGCGGCCCACCTCCATAACCTTGATAGGTAATATATATGATGAAGGACCCCTGCTTGAAGCGGCCTATCTTTTTCAACAAGCGACTGGCTTCGAAGAGAAACACCCCGCTCGTTTTGCAAAATCAAAATGAAGTCTCATTCCTGAGATATTGCTGCTAGCAAAGTGGCGAGGCTTTCAAACTGCGATCCATTCAGCTCCCATAACGTCTTACTTTCTCCAAAGACTGTGATTTGAGTTTCTGCTTTTTCAACAACTCGGTAGCCGCTTCGCTCCAATGCATTCTTTGTCCAAAGAAAAGAATAGCCCGTACCCAATAGTTGGACTTCTTTTTTGCGATGAGCCTCGTGCTCAATTTTCCCCGTTTTAAGGTCGAATCCTTTAAATTGAAAAACCTCATCGAAAGCTCCGTCAAGCACCAAATCTTCAGGTATTCCTGTTTTTATTTTTTTATTGGCCGTTGCCAGCCAAATTAAGTCAGCCGTTTGTAAGGCGAGGTCTAGTTCATGTGTGGTCACCAGAATAGATTTACCCAACTTTCTGGAAAGTGATCGCAGCAGGTTCATTACCTCCACCCGATTATTTAGGTCGAGGTGAGCCGTTGGCTCGTCTAATAGTATAACTGGGGTCTGTTGGGCCAGGGCTTTTGCGATCATGACCAGTTGCAACTGGCCATCACTTAGTTCATTCAGTTTTCTATTACGCAGGGACTCTAAGTGAACCTGACGAATGGCATCTTCTATTATTTCTATGTTTGAAGGCGACAGAGAAATTCTCCAGTCTAGGTAGGGATATCGTCCAAAGGAAACGAGGTCATAAACCGTCATGTTGGTGGCCGTGATCTTATCAGTCAACACCAATGCAACATCTTTATTATGTGCGTTTACCTTGCCAGCAAGTGGAGGCAAAAGTCCAGCAAGTGTTTTTAGTAAAGTGGACTTACCAACTCCATTTGAACCCATGAAACAAACCAACTCACCTGGAGTTAAATGCAGATCAAGGTTGTCAAACAGTATGTGTTCTTTTCTTCGGGCGCGGAAACCGACCGAGAGTTGCTGTGCAGAAATCATACACTCACTTTTTTGTTGCGAATAATCATCCAGATGACAAGGGGTGCACCAATCAGTGAAGTGATCACATTGATTGGAAGCACTTGAGTTCGATTGGGGAGGTGCGCAAATACATCACACAGTAACAACATGCTGGCACCAGCCATTGCTGCCAGGGGCAATAGTATTTTGTGATTGGCCGTTGGGACGGCCAAGCGAACTAAATGAGGCACAGCGAGACCAACGAACGCAATAGGCCCGCAAAAAGCCGTAACACTCCCCGCCAGCAAACTTGTTGAGACAACAATCCACAGTCGAGAGGATGAAATGTTTATTCCGAGGCTTCTGGCATAACTTTCTCCAAGCAAAAGCGCGTTTAGCG